>ERZ833963.196-NODE-196-length-94862-cov-86.646239_pt1 | contig 94862 bp, 87 predicted proteins | sample MGYA00519693_ERZ833963 | MGnify/ENA primary metagenome ERZ833963 (study PRJEB31850, sample SAMEA3708748) | human gut metagenome | biome: human gut; feature: human-associated habitat; material: faeces | place: China | collected 2014 ...
AACCAAGACGCTCAGAAAAGTGAGCTAAAATTGGCACAACGAACTGGACACCCTAGTTACTTAGTCTGTGAAGATAAAGTAACTCGTTTTATGCTCTTGTCATCTAATGGTTGGGACACATGATTTTCATTCATGTAATTTAGGTTCGATTCCTAACTTGAGTACTATGGCTTTATGGTGGAATTGGTAGACACATAGCACTTAAAATGCTATATCCTTTATGGGTGTATGGGTTCAAATCCCATTGAAGCTACAATGTTTAGAATGTTTCAAGATCCAACGAATTCTATCTTATCAATGTTTGTGAAAATATAAATAAGATACTTACAACATTTTTTGACATATAAAAATTTATTACTACATCAGTCTGTGAAGATAGATGTAGTTTTAATAGACTATATATACCAAATATATAAATTAGAGTAACCTATGGGAGGTACCAAATGTGTCATAGACAACTCTACAAAAGAGGTAGCCAAATTATACTCATTCTAAACCCTCCAATATTTAACAAGAGCTGTGCGGATGAAAGCCCATAAGAAGGTGATTATCCTATTCCTTCAAAACAATTTAAAACTATCGCAGTAGAGTAAAGTTCGGGAATAAACGTTCACACTGCCATTTGGTCTCTTAGCTTAGTTGGTTAAAGCATCTGACTGATACTCAGAAGAGCATAGGTTCAAGTCCTATAGAGACCACAGACAAAGAGTAAAAGGTGCACATTTGGCTCAACGTAACTACATCTTGTTAAGACAGATGAACTAATCGTAGGTAGTTAGAGTTCTTTCAGTCTACTTGAAGATATAAAGACGACAGTTCTTTTACTGATTATCTCTGTAAGAAAAGAAAATCCTTATGCTCATTTAGCTCAGTAGGTTAGAGCAGTATCCTTATAAGATAAAGGTCCTTGGTTCAAACCCAAGAATGAGCACTTAGTTATTTTTTGTAATGTTGTTTATATAAATATTGTAAATTAGTGTTATACAGTTTTGCAATGTTTATTCGCTATGTCTCTCTTTGCTGTAAAGTAAGGAGAGACTTTTATTGTGTAATCATTTAAATTTAATTATATGAGTAAAGAACAATTTTATCAAACAGGGTTTTATAGTCTTATTACTTTGATTATAGGTTTCTTCTTAGGAGCTTTATATAACTCAGGAAATAAAACTATTCCTGAAAAACAAATACAGATAGTTCGTGATACTATATTTACTAATAGCGATAGTACCTGTAATAAAAAGACAGCATACATTGATACTCCTTCTGTAAATTCTGTTTATACAGAACTAAAGAAACAAGGAGTGCAACATCCTAAGATAGTACTTGCTCAAAGTATTCTTGAAACAGGATATTATCAATCTAATGTGTGTAAATCTAATAACAATCTTTTTGGTTTAATGAAGGGAAATGACTATCATTCTTTTAATCATTGGAAAGAGAGTATTACCTATTATAAGAATCACGTTCAGAGCAGATACAAAGGAGGAGATTATTACACTTTCCTTAGTAATATTGGTTATGCTCTTGATGATGATTATATCAAGAAGCTCAAGGAATTAGTATGAGATATTAGTAATCTTCCAAATATATACAATTATGAAACAAACAACAAAAAATTACAAAAGGTGGTCAGAAGAGGAAGATAATCTCCTCAAGGATGAAATTGTGAAGAACAAAGTCCACAATGTTGCTTTCATGGCAGTGGCTACACAGACAGGAAGGTCTATAAGTGCAATTACTCAGCATTATGAAAAGCTGAAAGGCAACACTGCAACTTCTCATGCAGATATATCTGTTGAGACAGTTACTGTAAGAACTGCAAAGAAGTGGACAGAAGATGAGGAACAAAGGCTTATCAGACAGATAAGAGCCTTTCCCCAGAATCTCAATAGATGTTTTCTCATTATCTCTGAAGAGATAGAGAGAACTCCAGCAGCAATTGCCTCTCATTGGTATTCTGTTACTTCAAAGAGACCTGATGTCATTTGCTTCTTTACAGCTTCTGCAAAGCATGTTGCAAAGAACAGAAAGAATGGAGAAGGAGTGCCATCTACTACAAGTATATGGAAGAAATTCCTTAAAATATTGAAGAGAATCTAACAATGGGGAGCCTTAGTGCTCCCTTTTTATTACATCATCACATTAAGCATTATCACAATGGAAGAAGAAATCAAAACAAAGCCTTTATCTAAGTATATAGTACTTAAGAAAACTTCAGAGGGATTACCTAAGAGTCATTGGACATACATTGCACTTATTGACAGGAACAAAAGCAAGGGGCATTGGCGGACAGTAGACTTTAATGATGCCTTTAAGTTTATCTCCAAGAAAATTGCTGATGCTAAGGCCAAATCACTTAAATATGGCCCTTGTATTACAATAGAAGCATCACAGTTTTACAAATATGTAGGAAGAGAGCTCTATAAAGTTAAAATAAATGTAGGTCTCAGTAAAGAACTATCACTTAAAGAGCATTGCTTTGATGGTGATGATGTTAGCTATGATAACTATCAGGCTGCTAAAGATGAGGCAATAAGTAAATGGGGTTATGATTGGAAAGAACATATTGAAGAGTATTTATAATGGAAGACTTACGAGATAATATAAAGAATATATTACTTAATTCAATCAAAAAGCACTTTGTTCTTGAGTGTGCTACAGGTTTAGGCAAAACTTATCTTGCTTTACAGAAAGTCAGTCAACTGTATAGTCAAGACTGTAAGATTCTTATAGTTATTCCAAGAAATGTGCTTATACAGAATTGGATAGAGGAATTCAAGAAGTGGCATTATGATGACATGCTTTCAAATGTTACCTTTGTTACCTATGTCAGTCTTCCTAAAATGGCTGGTTCATGGGATATTGTATGTTTTGATGAGTGTCATCATCTTTCTGAAAGATGCAGGGAATCACTTAAAAGCTTCTGTATTAATCATGCTCTATTCCTAAGTGCCACCATTAGCAAAGATGTAAGACAATTCATCAATACTAAGTACAACCGTTATAATGAGTTACAATGGATAAAAGTAGGTACTAAGAAAGCCATTGAGGATGATGTACTTCCAGATCCTACAATTATTCTTTATCCAATGACTCTTGATAATACTAAGGCTGATTATCTTTATACACCAAGAAAACCTAAGAACAAGGCACTAAAACCATTGGTAATCTCTTATGCTGACAGATGGAAGTATAAGAGCTATAAAGGTTTCTATCAGATTAAATGTACTCAACAACAGTACTATAATGAGCTAAGTGGAATCGTTGAGTGGTATAAGAGAAAAAATTATATACCTGCAATGAAAAACTTATGGCTTCATAAAGCTGGTGAAAGACTACAATGGCTTGCATGGCAGAAACTTGAGGTTGTAAGTAGAATACTAAACTACATTAATAGAAAGAGAAGTATTACATTCTGTTCAACCATTGAACAGACAGAAGCTTTGGGAATTCCACGTGTAAATAGTAAAGAAGGAACATATAATCTTTCAAAGTTCAATAATGGAAGAATAAATGCTATTTCTTGTGTCAATATGCTTGATGAAGGCCTAAATCCATATAACTGTCAAGTAGGTATCTTTGATATGCTGAACAGCTCTGAGAAACTTCAGATACAGCGTGTAGGCAGAATTCTAAGACACAAGCACCCAATAATCATCATACCTTATTTCAAGAATACAAGAGATGAAGAGATACTAAAGAAGATGCTTGAAAACTACAATACTGACTATATTAAGATAATAGATTCTCTTAACTTATTAAAAACCATCTTATAACATGAGAATTACAATAGATACTGATATTCTCTCAAGACATAATATATCTTTAGGAGAATTTCTTGTGTTACTACTAGGGTATAACAACTGTAACTTTGATGAGTGCTTTGGCAGTCTTATTAATAAGAAACTTGCTGATATTGATAAGTATACAATGGGCAACATAGTCTTATCAGGAAATAGCAAAGAGCTCATCACAAGAATGATTACTGAGGCTGATGAGAGACTGAATAAATCTCCTATCAAGGATTTTTATGTTCTCGCAAGAAAGCTCATGAATACCTATCCTTCTGGTAATAAATCTGGTACTTCTTATCTTTGGGGAGGGACTCTTGAAGAGATAGCTCAAAAGTTAATGGTACTTGTCACTGTTCATAGTTTTATCTATACAGAAGATGAGGCCATTAAGGCTACTAAAGAGTATGTAGGTAGCTTTGAAGGTGACAGGTCACACATGAAGCTCTTAAAGTATTTTCTCTTGAGGACAAGAAAAACAGAACAAGAAATAGATTCTGATTTTATGACCATTATAGAAAAGAACAGAGATGAAAATAACGATAGATAATAAAGTATGTCTGAAGCATAAGCTCTCTATTGAAGAAGTTCTTATAGCTATCGCTGTCAAGTATGGCAAGAATCTCAAAGAAACTTATGAGAATCTTCTTAATAGAGAGGTACTTGTTAAGGATGATGAAAACACCTATCTCACTCAGCATTGGAATGATGTCTTAGATGAGATTATTCTTGATTCCAATGGTGCTATAGATGATGAGGAGAGGCTAAAGAATCTTGCTACTAAGATGAAGGAAGTCTATCCTAAAGGAAAGATGCCAGGAACTCCTTATTATTATCAGTGTAATACCAGAGAAATTATGTTGAAACTAAAGAAGTTCTTCAAAATCTATGGTAACTATACTGATGATGATATAGTAGGAGCAGCCAAGAGATTTATAGCTTCCTTCAATGGTAATTATAAATTTCTTCCTCTCATCAAGTATTTCATTTTTAAGGATAAGTTAGTAATGGATGAAGATGGTCAGCAACATGTATCACCAGAATCCCAATTAGCAACTTTCTTAGAGAACAAAGACAATAACGACAATCTTGTTGCAGCCTCTGATGATTGGCTATCAACTGTAAGAAATTAAATCATAATATTATGCTTAAAGTAAGTTTTATAAACAAAGAAGTAAAGCAGTTTAATGGTGGTAAGGTTACTATAGTAACGCTTAGAGGAGAAATTAATCTTGATTCACTGAATTATCTTCCTAATCCTATTAGAATTTGGATGCTCAGATACATTGATAGTAATGAAGGATTCTCTGTTGAGAAGCATGGCTTTCTTCCTGTTATAAATGTCACAGGTAAAGCTATATGCTCAGAAGAAGATACTGTTGATAAAGTGTTTGGGGAGAGATTGGCTGAGGCAAGAGCAAAGAAGAAGCTCTATGGACTTATGATCAATCTTAGCAAACAACTATTCAAGTACTACTTTAAGATTCTTTATGGCTTTACAGGCATTGATAATTATAAGGAGAATAATTTAGATTGCTTGGAAAGTACCATTGATAAGTATGAAGGGATGTGGGAAAGAGAAAATGTACATGCAAAAACTTTAATCAATGACCAATTTAACAGACAGAGTACTACTAAATCTTAAAGAAAGAAGAGAAAAAGTACTATCTGGAGGTATTAACTGCATTCCATCACCCTTTAAGAACTTTAGAAGAGACTTTCCTGGCATAGAGCAAGGTAAATATTATCTTGTTTCAGCTATATCAAAGGGTGGAAAATCTCAACTGGCTAATTTCTTGTTTGTATATACACCTATCTTGTATGCTTATAACAATCCTAACAAACTAAGACTACAAATATTCTATTTTCCTCTTGAAGAGACTCCTGAGAAGATTACCATGAGATTTATGTGCTATCTTCTTTATACTCTTTCAGGAGGAAAAATCAGATTATCTACCTTACAGCTAGGTTCTATTGATGAAGATAATGTTGTAGATGAAAGTATATTAGAACTGCTTGGTAGCATAGAATATAAAAGTATTCTACAGTTTTATGAGGAACATGTACATTTTATTACAGAGAGGAACCCAACAGGATGCTGGAAAACTATCAATAGATATGCACAGGAAGCAGGTACTATTCATAAAAGAAAAATAGAAATAGAAAACAAAGAGACTGGAATAAAGCAGGAAAAGGAAGTTTTTGATTATTATGAGCCTAAAGATCCTGATGAGTATGTTGAAGTAATTTGGGACCATGCTTCATTGACTGATGGTGAAAGAGGTATGTCTTTAAAGGAAAGAATTGATAAGCTTTCAGAGTATTTTATGGTATTCAGAAATCATTATAATTATATTCCTATTCTCATACAGCAACAAGGAAATGATACCATTAGTCTTGATGCTTTTAAGGCTAACAAGATAGAACCTTCATTAGCAGGATTGGCTGATAGTAAAAATCCAGGAAAGGATTGTAGTATGATGATAGGTATTACCAATCCATTTGCCTTTGAGCTTCCAGAGTATAAGCACTATAATATTACAAAGCTGAAAGGCTATGGAAGGTTTATTACTATTCCTTTAAACAGAGAGGGAGAATCAAATGGCATGTTAGCTACATACTTTGATGGTGCAACTAATTTCTTTTGTCCTTTACCTGCATATAATAATATCCCAGAACTTAATAAAGTATATAAGTTAGTTGAAAGGAATATGGAAAGTATCTCTAAGTAATTTCCTATATCTTTTTTAGTATATTCAATAGTTTATTGCCTGATAGTTTCCTATTGGGTAATTTTGCAAACATAAATAATTTAGAGTAGAAGTAAAAATGACAAACATTGTATTGCCTACAGAACGTAGGAAAGCCACTGACTATAATCCAAGGTTAATGGTATTATTCGGTAAACCAAAATGTGGTAAGAGTACTCTTATGGCATCTCTTGATAACAATCTAATCATTGATTTGGAAGATGGTTATAGGGCTTTGGATGTTATGTGTGTTCAAGCAAGAAATGCACAGGAAATCTTTGAAATTAAGCATCTTATAGAAGAGAAAAATAAAGAGAATGGTAATAAGTCCTTCTATAGATTTATCACTATAGATAATGCTACAAGGCTTGAGGAGATGGCATTACCTTATGCTGCTATTCTTTATAGAAGAACTCCTATGGGTGCTAATTGGGGTATGAAGAAAGACAAAATGGGAATTAATATTACTGATCCTAAGACAAAGAAACCTGTACCTGACCCTAAAGCTGATGTAAGACAACTTCCAAATGGAGCAGGCTATCTATATCTTAGAAATGCTCTCAAAGAGATGGTCAATATGTTTAAGCCTTTGTGTGATACTCTTATTTTAGTATGTCATGTAAAGGATAAACAGATTAAAAAGAATGATGAAGAAACTACTGAGATGTCTGTAGATTTGGCTAAATTATACTGGCCCGCAGCTTAGTAATAAGTTGATGTAAACTTCGTATATGCTGGAAGTTCCTAAAGCTTCATCTACCAAAGTGTAAAAATGATGGAGATATAACAATGGATAATCAGCAGGCGTGAATTAGAAATAATTAAAGCCCCAACGACTATAAGGAAGTGTCCTTTTAAAGGATAATGATATAGTCTAAACTCGAACTATGATGGATAATAAACTAAAAAAGAAAATCTGTCCTCAATGTGGCAGAGTATTTTATGTAAAACCTAATAGAGGTGAAAAATACTGTCCAAAGCACAGAAAACAGCTTGAAATGTATGGGAAGCTTTTGGATAGTAACCCAAGATGTAAGTATGACCCAAATGAATATACTATAAAGGGTAATATTGTAGAAGTGCAAACTTACACAAAAGATAATCTTCCAAAAGATATATTTACAATATCTTTAGAAGATATTGATCTTATTCTAAAGTATAAATGGGCATCAAAAGATAAAAGCAATGGAACTTACATAGTTAATGATAAGTTAGGTTATATACATAATGTGATAATGTCCCCTAAGAATGGTATAACTGTTGACCATATTGATAGGAATCCTCTTAATAATACAAGAGAAAATCTTAGATATGCTACAGGTAGAGAACAAAACTTTAATCAAAAAAAGAAAGATTCAAAATTTGATATAAAGGGAATTCAAAGTAGAAATAATAAGTATATGGCATACATTAAATTGGAGAAAAAAAGATATTTAAGTTCATATTATCCTAAATATGAACAAGCAGTATTCGCCAGATATTTATTAGAACAGTTATCACCATACAAAATGATTAATGGAAACATGACACAATATATTGAAAAATTAACACAAGAGGAAAAAGAGAGTATTATCAAATGGTTCAGAAATAGGTTTAAAGACCGAGTATAAATGGGTAAAACAGGTGACATCATTTGTGGTGAAGCTGATGCAATTGGTTATGTCACTAGACAGGATAACAAAACCATTATTTCTTTCAAAGGTGGAGATAATAATATTAGAGGTTCAAGACCATTGCATCTTAGAGAAAAGTCTTTTGTGGTAGCTACTTCTGATGAAAGTGGTGAAGTACATGTAGATATGAGTAAAATATTTTTAGATAACAAATAAACTGCTATTATATAGTACATTAAATCAACAACTTAAAAAACAATTAAAATGGAAAAGAGAATTTCTTTTGATGAATTTCAGAGTGTAAAACGTGTAGCACAGGCTTGTAATCCTCTCAAGGTAAAGAGAGATAAAGTAATGGACAAAATTAACGCCCTACAAGCAGAGTATAAGTCTTATGATACTCAGATTTCTGCTCTTGAGGCAGGTATTAAGAGTATCATTGGCTTCCGTACAGAGGAGCTTGTAAAGAAAGTCATTGAGTCTGGCCTTGATAAGAATGGCAAGGAAACCAAGGCTACTAAGTATGTTCCTACAGACATTGTTACTTATGATAAGGATCATAAGCAGTATGTCATCAATATTCTTGATGAAGTTCCTAACACAGAGGAGAATCCTGCTAACATGAAGGCTTCAGAGGATAGCACAAAGACAACAAACGAGTAATAATAACAAATAGTAAACCATTTATAAACAATTAGTAAAATGATTCAGAATTATTTATTTCTTACAGTAGGTAAAACAGGAGAATCAAAAGAAGCTGCTGAGTTCAAGCGCTATATTGGCTATGGCAGTACTCATGTAGTTGCTGTAAATCCTAAAAAAGCAGAACTTGACAACCTTATGGGCTATGATTCACAGAGTGATCCAGAATATATTGGCTCTGATGATAATGGTAAGTGGGCAAGAGTTATTTTCATTGTAAAGACTGATCCTGAGGCCAATAATGGCATTGAGATTACAAGCAGGCTTTCCTTCACTCTCTATAATACTTCTGCATATAGTAAAGATAATACCAAAGTACAGGTAATAGATGACTATGGAAACAGCACTTGGGCTACTGTTGAGGATGTAAAGGCTGGTAATAAGCTGATGTCCTCTAATGGTAAGGAACTTAAGATTGCCAACAAGTATCGTATGGCTTGTAGAGGAGAGGCTGATCTTGTAGCTTTCCTCAAGACTTATCTCTGTGTAGATGATGCATTTAACTATGTCAATGGTACTTGGACTCTTAAGGACAATGCTGATGACTATAAGTTTGCTCTTGAGCATATCTCTGATTACTTCAAGGGTGACTTCTCTGAGGTGAAGGATGCCATTGCTCTTCAGCCTAACAATAAGATTAAGCTCCTCTATGGTGTACATACTACTGATGAGGGTAAGCAGTATCAGACCATTGCTACAAAGGATAGACTTATTCTTCGCAATTCTGCTGGTTCAAAGGCTTTTGAGAGAGCAGAAAAGGAGCTTATGAATATCAAGCAGGGTGGTGGCTATGCTACTACTGAGTTCAAGGTACAGGAGCTTGCAGAGTATGATGTCCAGGCTACTGACCTTAACAATACTCCTGCTGATACTACAAATACAGGATCTGAGGATGAGGATCTTCCTTGGAGTTAATAGTTTAACAGTTTAGAGTTTTCTTCTTATGGTAGTAGGCAAGACATCTTCAAGCATATCAAAGACAGAGATTCTTCAACACTATTCTGAAACTGAAGTTTTTTCTGCTGCCTTTCCTGACATCAAGGCTTTACCTTGTCTTGTTACATCTCCTTTAAGAAAAGACATCAAGCCTTCCTTTAGTATCTATGTAACAAATAGTGGTCATATCAGATATAAAGACCATGCTACAGGTGATAATGGAACATTGCTTGACCTTCTTTGTCAATATTGGAATTGTTCATTCTCTCAAGTTCTTGAAAGAATAAGTAATCTCTTTGTTGACAAGGAGGGTATTGTCATTAAGCCTAAACAGATTAAGACTTTTACTCGTAAGGAACAAGACCACCTTACTTCTCTTCAAGTAGCTGTAAGGCCTTGGAGAGATTATGACTATGCTTATTGGGCTTCATATGGGGTAGAGAGAAAATGGCTGCATTATGCTGAAATCTACCCTATTTCCTATAAGATAGTCACTAAGAAAATGTCCACAAAGGACAAAGGTAAAAAGTATATCTTTCCTGCTGACAAGTATGCCTATTGCTTTGTTGAAAGAAAAGAAGGCAAACTGTCACTTAAGATATACCAACCATTCAATACTAAGGGTTATAAATGGTGTTCTAAGATGAATAGCTCTGTCATTGGTCTGTGGACTAAAATACCACAAACTGGTGACAGGGTTGTTATCTGTTCTTCACTGAAAGATGCCCTTTGTGTTAGCTGCCAACTGAATATACCAACACTTTGCCTGCAAGGTGAAGGATATAATATGTCTGATACTGCAATCAATGAACTCAAGAGAAGATTTAAAAAAGTATTTATAGCCTTTGATGTCGACAAACCTGGCATCTCAGACTCAACTAAATTGGCAGAAAAAACAGGTTTCACTAACATTATACCAGACTTAGGAACTGAAAAAGATTTCAGTGATTATTATAAATCATTAAAGGATAAATCACAGTTCAAGAGTTTGGAAAAACTATTTCAATAAAAACATTTTCAAAATGAAAGCAACAATTGTAAACACTGTTGAGAACACAACTAAAGTAGTAGAACTTACTGATGCCATTAATGATTTGGCAGGATTAAAGCACTTCCTTAATATCAGTGATGGTCAATTCTTTGAAGGATCTACCCATACAGATCTTACAAGTGATACTCAGGAACTCCCTGTACTTCCTGATAATAAGAAAGAGCGTGGTTATGTCTTCTTTGTATCTCCTGCACAGTCAAAGATTAAGAATGGTGCTTATAGCCGTAAGGAATGCTATGCCATTATCAAGGATAATAACCTTGGAGAGGCTGTAAAGAGCAAGTTTGGCAGAAACTTCACACAAGTTTCCACTGATGCTCTTAATGGCTTTATTGTTGATAACCAAACTGCTGTATTAAGTAATTCTTCTGCTCCTGCTGAAGCTACTTCTGAAGAGGCAGTAGCAGCTTCTGAAAATACAGAGAGCGCAGACACTATTGATACAGAAAAAGAGCTGTTTCACTATATTGAGAAGGCTCTTAGTGCAGTTTTTGTACAGGCAGGTATGTCTGACAGTACAGTAGAGCTCATGAGTGATACCATTCATGAGGGCATTGAAAAAGTATTCCCTAACCCATATTCTGTACAGGATATTGCTAATATGCAAAAGTAATTTTAGTTTTCATAGGTTTTTGTTTTTATGGCTCATCATCTGCAAAGGTGGTGAGCCTTTTTATTTCTGTATAGTAGCAATCAGTTAAAATGATATGACACTTAAACAATATAAAGCAATTATAGATTGCTATAAAGACTTCTATTCAGAAGATGTACTGAGTATTGACTATATGTCAAACACACTTAAGGCAGCTCTTGAGGCAAAAGAAGAGGATGTTCCTCCTGAAGACTTAAATAGAATTAAAAGCATAAGTGCAGAGGGTATTGGCTTCATCATACACTATCCAGAACTTACATTAACTAATGATAATGGCAAACAATATAAAATATATGATGTATATGTAGAGACAGAATATCCTTATATGGATGTTAGTCTTGGAAGAGCAACTTATACTGTGAATGAAGTACAGTTTGGATATATACATTCTCATGTGCATATTGGATATTTCAGATCTCTGTCCTCATTTTGTACAGGTAATGATGATACTCCAATCAATCAGCTAAGAAGTTACATTAGAAACCGCTACTTTAGTAGTATAGAAGACTTTAAATACAAGATTACATCTCTTATCATTGCTGTGGAAAGAATGATAAGGATAGAAAGTCTTGCAGGAGGACCTTATACTAAATTTGAGTATGTTGGCAAAGTTAACACTTCTACACCAATTAGTATAATTCCTACATCAGAAGCATTCTGTTTAAATGGCAAAAACAGGAAAGCACTGATTAAGTTTATAAATTACTATCTTTCACTGCATCTTGATACTTTCTATTATGATGGCAAATGCTATCAGTTAAATGCTACTGATGAAGAGTTTATTGACAGAGTAACCAATGCTGCCTTTACTTATAAAAAGGTGCTGAATAACCCTGCTTGGTTTGAGCAAATAGACTCCATCAATGGTTTATATTATGCAAGGTTAAATATTAATAATAATCCAGATGCTTTTGAAGGTGAGACAGTTAACTGGTCCTTTAAAGGAGAGTGTCCTAAAATAAAGATAATTGGTAACAGCATTAAAGTTGAGCATGTCACTATCTTAAAAAGATGCTATATATATTTTATTTATAATCTTTTACTTCAAATAATTAATGGAATATATGCCACAGATAAATACAACTGTTGCCCTAGAACAAGAGCACACAAAATTAAAGTTGGTACTTTCGAGTACTTGCGAGAGCAAAATTAGGACTGCTTGTGAAGTATTTCCTTCTACAGAGTGGTCAGGTGCTGCTTTCTATACTTATATTTATAAGGATGGAAAACACGGTACTACCTATATGGAGGATGCTATTCTTAAAATAGTAGACTTCACCTTACAGGACATAGGTTCAGCAGGATATACTGAGTATAGTCTTGATGGTGATACTGCATCTTATTATGCTGAGCATATTGATGAATTAGTTGGATGTAAAGTATGCTTATTGCATTCACATCATAACATGGGCGCATTTTTCAGTGGTACTGATATGTCTACCTTAAGAGAACAGGCAGAACAGTGTAACAATGTATTGTCTATTGTTGTAGATAATAAAGGTACATATGTAGCTAAGTTCACTGAAAAGCATACTGTTCATGAGGATATTGACATTACTACAGAAACAGTATCTACTGATAAATGGAAGTTCATGGGTGAGCTCAGTGATAGTAAGTCATCCTATAAAAGTGAAAAAATAAAGAAAGAACAAGACAGTACTTATATCAAGTGCTGGGACTGTGATATTGAAAGACCTCTTGATGTAGCCATTAATGAGAACTTCAGAAAAGAGTGCCTTGAGAAGCAAGAACTCTTTAAGAGTAGAAAAGAGAAAGAGAAGCCTGTTCATACTCATGCTAAGGGAATAGTGAATATTTATCCTTATTTAGATAATGACTATGATTATTCACAGGATTACTATGATCCTATGTTTGATGGTACTTACAGTACTGTAAACAGGGTTAGAGTGATGACTGATAGTATTTTCTCACTTTCCTTCTCAAGTCCTTGCTATAATGTTTACTCTTATGACTGGTACAGAGATGTCTTATCTGATAAATTCTCAGAAATATTCTATGCTTGTTTCTTGGAAACATGGCTGGAATTCTATAATCCAAATGCTGATGAAATACAGCAAGTGATAGATACCTTTACTCTGAAAACAGATGCATTCTGCCTCTATCCTAAAGCCAAGAATACCATTACTACTTGGCTTGAAAATGCACAATTAGAAATGCTAGAAAACACAGAAGAATAATGAATCAAATTATTGCAACTGAATATAGAGCTACAGCACATAATATTATAGAACAAGCAAAGCTTGACTTTAATATTGCAAAGAATATATATTCTATGCTAGATGGAGACTTAGTAAATACATATAATACATTTGATAATAATGCAGATGACATAACCAAAGCTGCAAAGTATATTATAGATCACTATAATGTATCTGATGATAGCATCTATAGTACTGCATTTGACAATAATTTTCAAGAGTCCCGCATTACACAATTTATAAAAAGACTTGCAAGTGGAGATCTGGGAATGAGTAAAATAAGTGTAGAAGTAACTCAAACCACTATTCCTTATATCTTCTTTATAAAAACTGCTACAATGTCAGCTATGTTCCCTGTTATACTTACAAGAGTATTCATACAGTTTACTAAATTGTATGGTGTTACATGTAAAGTAACCAGAAGAGCAATTAATTTATGCAAGGAAGATGATATTTACTTTGCAGAGCTTGCTCTTCAAGGAAGAACTAAGCATCCTATACCAAAGGAACTTGATATTATTGCCAATGCTTGCAAAAAGTTTAAGTTTAAAGCTAATCCTTGGTTTACTGTAGATCCAACAATCAATTATAACAACTCTTCTAATAATGAGTTTAATGAGGGAACCATTAGATTTAGAGGTGCTGAGTGGTTTATGGATGCACAGAATGATGTTACTCTTATTGGTGCTGGAGGACTAGGCAGTAATATTGCTGTGTCATTATGCAGGGTACTGGGTGATGGAACATTGGATATTTATGATCCAGATGTTATTGAGCACAAGAATCTTGCAGGACAGAACTTTGGTATTTGTGATATAGGTAAAAACAAAGCTGTTATTGTTGCAGAACAATGTAATATGTTTAATCCTCTATTGCATGTAGCTGCTATTTCAAATAGATTTTCAGAGAGAGATAAAACATATAAAATTGTTATCACAGGACTTGATAATATGGCAACTAGAGCCTTGGTATTTGCCAAATGGCAAAAGAATCTTGGCTCTAGTAAAGAGCTGAATAGTAGTGCATTGCTTATTGATGCAAGACTTAGTGCTGAGAAATGGCAGATATTCTGCATTCAAGGAGATAATGAAGATGCCATGAAAGAGTATGAAGATAAATGGCTATTCTCTGATGATGAGGCTGATAGTGATGTATGCTCCTACAAGCAGACTGCCTATGCAGCTCAGATGTGTGCTTCTTATGTCACTAATTTATATGTTAATTTCTGCAGCAATATTCGGAAACCTAAGGAAGATCCTACAAGAAGATTCCTTCCTTTCATGACTGAGTATAATGCTTCACAAATGATTTTAAGATTTAAAGACCTATGATTAATAAGTGTGACTATATGTATGCAGTGTTCAATGAAGATGTAGTTTGTGGTGCTACCCGATTATTCAATGCTATTGAGCCTTTTACTGTTGAAGATAAATGTGATGTTGCAAGTACTAATGATATTATCAATTGGTTTTGCACTAATGGCAGGGGATTCCATAATATTCCTAAAGGAGTAATATGGACATTTAGAACAAGTGGGTCTCTGTCAAATGTTACTTATTACATAAGCAGAACATTTCTGGCTACTGGTAAAGGAAACTCTAAAAACCCTGTAATAAGAGCATTTTGGAAAAAATCTATACTAGTTATCACATCTATGACTATCTATAATACATTCAACAGCTTATTTAGTGATATAACCTGTATTAATAGAGTATGTTCATTGGGTAACTTAAGTACACCACATTCAGTAGTATGCAATTATGGTGCTAACTCTACAAATAGCTATAATTTAAATAGAATTAAGTTACCATTATACTCATGATCATTCAAGAATACTTTGGAGATTGGACAAAAGTAATTGACCTTTCTAAGGTAAATACTATAACCAACAGATTAAAGCCTTATAACAAAGTGCTTTGTCCTAAACTTCATGATGTCTTTAAAGCATTCAGACTGTGTAAGTTACAAGATGTAAGAGTGGTTATTATAGGCCAGGACCCCTACCCCAACTATATTAAAAGTATTCCTGTAGCCACTGGTCTTGCCTTTGCCAATTCTTCAGAAACTCTTGAAGAAAACTATTCACCTTCCTTGAAAGTTCTAAGAGATTCTTTTATGGATATTGATGAATCAGAAGAAAGAATTATCTTTGACCCAAGTTTGGAGAGTTGGGAGAAACAGGGAGTGCTGTTATTAAATACAGCACTCTCTTGCTTAAAAGATAAAATAGGTTCCCATACATTACTTTGGAGGCCATTCATTACATCCTTTCTCATCAATCTGAACAAACATACAACAGGCATTGTATATGTACTGATGGGTAGTGATGCTGTGTCATTAGAATCTTATATAAAGAGAGACTTCAATTTTATAATAAAGACTAAGCATCCTGCCTATTATGCAAGAAAACATGTGACAATACCTAATATATGGAATTGTATTAATCAGATTCTCATAGGTCAAAATGGCTATGGAATCAAATGGTATAACTGTTAAATATAAACTATAAAACATGAAAAAGTATTTTATTATTGACACTGATGAAGAAGTAAAAATTGGTGATGTTATTGAATTTACTTTTGTAAAAGAGGGCAATAATGGTAAGCCAATTATTAAAGTTCATAGATACAAATTCTCTGAGGCTCTTATCCCTTTGTTGCTGGATGAAAAAGTTATTGAGATCAGAGAAGAAAATACTGAAGAGGAAACTAAGAAGGAGCCTCTTATTGACTTCTCTAAGGATGATGATCCTAATGACAAGAAAACAAATGATGAGAAGGAAAATGATGAGGAAAATGATGAGGATATTGATGAATTCATGGAAGCTTTGACTGATACATTAGAGACCATGGGTACTTGCATTAAGAATCTTGAGGCTAAGGTGGATAATCTCAACGAAAGATTAGAAACTCTTGAGAACCAATTGCAGGAAAACAATGATGAAGATTCCTTCATTTATGAGTTTCTTATTGGATTTGGACTTTAATGAATGAAAACAAGAAAATAAAGAATGCCCATCCTAAAGAATATAATGGTATAAAGTTCAAGTCTCAGCTTGAGGTAATGACTTATAGAACTCTTCTTGAGAAAGGCTTTACACCTATGTATGAAGAAGAAAAGTATATTCTTTGGGATGGGTTTATTCCCTCTGTACCATTCTATACTAAGAACAGCTTCAAGAGAAAAAATCATAATATAGAAGTTCTTAGCCCTTTTACTGTAAAGGATAAAAGACCTCCTACTAATATCACCTATACACCTGACTTTACATTTGATTATAAGGATAGGCACATCATTATAGAATGTAAAGGAATGGTTAATGATGTCTTCCCTTATAAGTTCAAGATGTTCAGAAAATCTCTTGAGCAATTGCCTAATAAAGACTCTATAGAAGTATGGGAAATATACTCAAAGAAGCAACTTCTTGAATGTATAGAACATTTAAAACAAGATACCAATGGAAATACAAAAAGAGTTAAGTGACATTGCATGGAATGTGCCAGAAAGCACATACAGGGCTGATTCTGCTTTGTCTTACAGTACATTAGCACGCTATGAAAGAGAAGGCTTTGATAACTTAGATCATCTGTTTGATAAGATTAGCACTCCTTCATTGATATTAGGATCATGTGTGGATACTTTGATTACAGGTTCTCAAGAGGAGTTTGATAATCTCTTCTATGTAGCTGATATTCCTTCTATAGGTGATAAAGAGAAAGTTATTGCTGATAGTCTGTTTGCACAGTATGGAGAACAACACACTTCCTTTGTAGACATTCCTTATGAAGCTGTCCTTAATGCTGCTAATGAGCAGTCTTTTCAAAAGAACTGGAAAGAGGAAACAAGAATAAGAGTTCTTACTGAGAGATGTGCCGTCTATTATGCAGTAAAGGCTAATGCTAAGGATAAAACTATTGTAGATCTCAATACTTATTACAAGGTAATGGCAATGGTAAAAGCACTGAAGGAAAGTCCTGCTACTCATGGATACTTTGCTGATGATGATGAGATGTCTCCTGTAAGAAGATACTATCAACTAAAGTTCAAAGGCACTATTAAAGGTGTAGACTACAGATGCATGGCAGATTTAATAATTTGTGATTATGAAGATAAGAAAATTATACCCTGTGACCTCAAGACATCTGGACATCATGAGTGGAACTTTGAGGATAGTTTCTGTAAGTGGGATTACATGATTCAGGCAAGGCTTTATTGGCTGCTTATCAAGCTCAATCTTGCTAATGATGATTATTTCAAAGACTTCACTCTTGAGAACTATAGATTCATAGTAGTTAATAAAGATACTCTTACACCACTTGTATGGGAGTTCCCTCTTACTACTGCATCAGGTACATTGGTTGATAATCAAGGCAATGAATATAGAGATCCTCTTGAGATAGGCACTGAGTTAAGAGCCTATCTTGACAATAAGCCTAAAGTACCTAATGGTATCAGCCTCACAGGACTGAATACTATAAATTGTTTGAAGAAAAAAGATTAATTTAATGCTTAATAGATATGACAAATGATAATTAAGAAAAGAGACAATAATACAGAAGAATTTGATATAAACAAGATTATCAGTGCTGTAGATAAAGCTTATAAGGCTTGTGGCAAAGAAGGCATATCTGATAGTATGAGTAATGCTTTGAAGAATATAGATTGGAGTGTCTATGATTCTGTAGAAGATATACAGGATGTTGTTGAAAACTCCCTGATGTCATCCAACAACTATAGCATTGCCAAAGCCTTTATTCTCTATAGAGAGAAGCATAAGCAAGCAAGACTGATTAAAAATAAGATAAAGTATATGGATAAATATAGCTCATCTGATAATAATGCAGCTACTTTATCCAATACTGATGCCAATGCTAATGTAGCAAGTAAGAATGTAGCCAATCTTGAAGGTGAAGTATATAAGGACATTAACAGGCTTGTACAGAGACAAAGAATGAAGGAAGAGCTTGATAAGCTTTATCCCAATCAAGGTCTTGGAAAGCAATATATTGATGATTTGGAACATCATATTATCTATACTCATGATGAAGCCTCATCCCCGGCATTAAAGTATTATTGTCAGGCAGTAAGTCTTTATCCTCTTATGACAGAAGGTGTAGGAAATATGGACACTGTAACCCCTACTCCACCTAATGATATTCAGTCATTCAGTGGACAAATTACCAATCTTACCTTCTTGCTTTCTTCACAGTGTAAAGGTGCTGTAGCTGAAGTAGGTTACTTTGTAGCTCTCAACTACTATGTTATTGCAGAGTTTGGTCCTAAGTGGTATGAAAAGCTTGACGTGACATTTACCAACAGTCACACTCTTCATCCTTATACTATTAAGAATTATATCCTTAAAGGTATGAAACAGTATATCTATGGAGTTAATCAAGCAGCAGGAAACAGGAGCTATAATAGTCCATTTACCAATGTTTCATGGTTTGACAGTTACTACTTTAAGGCCATGTATGGTGACTTCTATTATCCTGATGGTACTCAGCCTGAGTGGAAAGCAGTGGATGTTCTTCAGAGAATGTTCATGAAACTTATGAGAGATATTAGGTTAAAGAAACCAATCACCTTTCCTGTAACTACAATGGCTTTGCTCTATGATGAGAATACTAAGGGATTCAAAGACAAGGAATATGAGAAACTTACTGCTGAGGAATGGGCTAAAGGAGGCAGTTTCTTCTGTTACATGAACAGCAATCCTGCTTCTCTTGCATCTTGTTGCAGAGTACTTAATGAAATGGATGAAAATACTTTCTCTTCCACTACTGGTATGAATGGTGAAATGACAGGAAGTTGTAATGTAATTACTCTTAATTTCAATAGAATAGTACAGGATTGGTACAACTCTGTGGATGGTAAAGAACTAAAAAGTAGGGAAAGTTTTTGTAAATATCTCTGTGCTATTCTTAGTAGGGTTTATAAGTATCATATAGCTTTCAAAACCATGCTTTATGAGGCTGAGGAACAAGGTATGTTTGCTTCATGCAATGCTAATTATATCTATATGAAGAAGCTCTATTCTACTATAGGTCTTATTGGCTATATGGAAGCTGCTGAGTTCTTGGGGCTTAAGCCTGGAAATAACAAAGATTATAAAGATTTTATAACCTTCCTTCTCAGTATAATAAGTAAACAGAATAAGCTTAACTCCATTAATGATAAAAAGAGACCCTTTAAGTTTAATTCAGAGGCTATTCCTGGAGAGAATCTTGGTGTAAAACTCTATAATTGGGATAAGGCTGATGGTTATAAAGTTACTGAGGGAAGAGAGAGATATTCATGCTATTTCTTCAATCCTTGGGATAAATCAACATCTGTCATTGATAAGATTAAGCTTCATGGTGGTGACATAGCTAAGGCAATCTCAGGAGGCCAAGCCAGTCACATAAACCTTGATGACCATTTATCTGCAAAACAGTATGATGAATTAATGCACATTGCTACTAAGGAAGGATGCAATTATTTCACATTCAATATTCCTATGTCTGAGTGCAAGAAGTGTGGGCATGTTGTTAATGCCCCTATAGATGAATGTCCTGTATGTCATAGTAAAGACATCAGGTATTATACAAGAGTTATTGGCTTCCTGCGTCCTGTAGATAATTGGTCTGAACCTATGCAAAAAGAGTTTACACAGAGAATCTATACTGATAAAACTATTGATGAAATAAGGGAATCTCAGTCTTAACTATATCTATTATAGTCTCTGTAGCTTCTATGAAAGCTATAGTTTCTATAATATTTACTAAAATCTATAACCATGAGAAAACTTGTAATAATGTTCACAGAAATCCCTGAGATTGAAATAAGGAATATTCCTAAGAACATTAAGAATGAGAACATAGAAGAGTATATTTGGAAAACATTAGGATATAATCCTGATAATATTGAATGGCAAATCTATGAGAAAGAACCAAAGATTTCTATAAACATAATATAATTAGACAATGCTGAAATATCTTTATACTAAGCAAGTCTTCAGTGAGATTCCCGAGGAAATAACCTTGGGAATTTCTATCTCTGGATGTCAGATACATTGTCAAGGATGTCACTCCAGAGATTTGTGGGAAGACAAAGGTACTGACTTAACTTATGAAAATGTAAAGAAACTTATCTTCAATAATGAAGGAGTAACCTGCATTCTATTTCTTGGTGGAGAAAGAGATCCACACTATCTTGCAGAATTATTCATGCAAACAAAGTTGCACTTTCCAAAGCTTAAAATTGCATGGTACTGTGGATTGGACCTACTGCCATGTGATGATGAGTACTTTATTCTTAGTTTCCTTGACTACTTAAAGTTAGGTCACTATGATGAGGAACTGGGAGGACTTGCTTCAAAGACAACAAACCAAAGATTATTTAAGATTGGTCATGAGAATAAAGTAAATAGATTAGAAGATATAACATATAAATTTTGGAAAAATGACAATTAAAGTATTGGAGAAAGTAAAAGGCTGTATGCCTCAGATTAGTGTTAATGGTGATATGATAGATTTATATACAGCAGAAGAAGTATCTCTTAAAGCTCCTTATGCAAGAACATTGCATAGGCTTAAGACTGATAATGATAAAATTAATATTACTCGTGATGTAGTGTATGATTCTGCAATAGTAAGTTTAGGAGTAGCAATGGAGCTTCCTAAGGGCTGTGAAGCTGTTGTAATACCACGAAGTTCTACCTTTAAGAAATGGAGTGTTGTGCAAGTAAACTCTCAAGGTGAAATAGATAATATTTATAATGGAAAGGACGATATATGGAAAATGCCTATAATTGCTTTTAGGAATGTTACTATCCCTAAAGGTACAAGGCTTTGTCAATTTAGAGTACAACTGTCTCAAAAAGCTACTGTCTGGCAGAAGATTAAATGGCTCTTTTCGTCATCAATTAAACTAGAACAAGTGTCAAGTCTTGGAGATAATAACAGAGGAGGATTTGGTACAAGTGGTAACTAATTATAACTGAAAAACACAAATGTTAAAGCAACTCATTAATAAAATATTTGGAAAGCCTAATGAAGAGATTTCATTCAAGGCTGGATTTGATTTAACCAGTATTCCTGTTGTTACTCTTTATCAAGGAGAAAAGAAGTTCAATTTCCTGCTTGATACAGGCAGTAATAGCTGTATCATTGATAAAAGCATTCTTCCTAAAATTAACCATACAATGTTGAATGGTAACTCTGAAAGTCTTATTGGCATGGAAGGTAATCAGATAATAGTAAATAGATGTATGATTACTCTCTATTTTGGCAATAGAGGATATGAATACAGCTATCTTGTCAATGATATGTCTCAGGCTTTTAATAATATAAAACATGATACAGGTGTTACTTTACATGGTATCATTGGTTCCTCTTTCTTTAATAACTTTAAGTATGTACTTGATTTTGACAAATTAGTAGCTTATAGTAAGTTATGATATATCTTGTTACAGCACAACAGAATATCTTTGACAGCCCTTTCTACAAGAATTGTACTGTCAAAGATTCTGTGGAATTCTTGAAAAACATGAATCCTATAGGTCTGGATACTGAAACTACAGGATTGGATTGCTGGAGTGATAAGTTAAAGCTGCTTCAGTTAGGTAATAAGGATATTCAGATAGTAATAGACTGCTTTACCATTGATATTGAAAACTACAGATGTATTCTTGAAGATCCTGAAAAAACTTTCTTAGGATGGAACTTGAAGTTTGACCTTAAATGGCTATATAGACACAATATATTTCCATATAAAGTCTATGATGGGTATCTTGCTGAGAAACTTCTATGGCTTGGTTATCCTGCTGGTATGCATCCACTTTCTCTGAAATATTCTTCTGAGCATTATATAGGGGTAGAGAGAGATAAATCTATCAGAGGAAAGGTAATATGGGCAGGACTGACAGATGATGTCATTCAGTATAGTGCCAATGATGTTAAGTATCTGGAGGATATAATAAAAGAGCAGTGGAAAGACCTTCGGAAAAAAGGCCTTACAGAAGCTGTCAGAGTAGAGAATCAGTTTGTTCTCCCATTGGCTTATACTGAGTATTGTGGCATTCATTTGGATGCTGAGAAGTGGAAAGTAAAAATGAATAAAGATCAGAAAAAGCTTGAAGAATCAAGAATAGCACTCAATCAATGGGTAGTAAAACACTATCCTAAAGATAAAAGGTTTACTAAAGTTGATCTTCAAGGTGATTTATGGTTAGGTTTTAACACAGAGCCTCAGTGTATAGTCAATTGGGATAGTCCTAAGCAAGTTCAAATACTTCTTGAGGATATTGGATTTAACCTTACAGTAAAGGATAAAAAGACAGGAGGTACTAAGAAATCCATTGATGCTAAGGTCATTAAGCCACAGAAGAATGTTAGTGACATAGCTCCTGTTTATCTTACTTATAAGGAAGCTGCAAAGGTTACATCTACCTATGGACAAAATGTACTTGACCAGATAAATAAAGTAAGTGGAAGAATCCATACTAACTATAATCAAATGGGTGCTGATACCACAAGGATTACTTCTGGAGGAAAGGATGGTAATATAGAGTATATTAATCTTCTTAATATGCCTTCTGATGAGGAAACAAGAGCCTGTTTCACAGCTGAGAAAGAAAATAGATGGATAAGCATAGACTATAGTGGACAGGAGACTTATCTATTAGCTTCTATAGCTAATGACAAAGCAGTTATCAAGGAGCTTACTGAAGGCTCTGGAGATATTCATTCTCTTACAGCCTATATGTCCTATAAAGAGATACCAAGAGATACTCCTATTAAGGATATTAAGAAGTTATATCACAACCTAAGACAAGAAGCAAAAGGAATTGAGTTTGCAATTAATTATGGTGGTGATGCCAATACAATAAGTCAAAATAAAGGCATTCCCATAGGGGAAGCTCAGAAGATTTATAATGCTTATATGGATGGTTTCCAAGGTATTAAGGCCTACCAGAACTTTAGAAGAAAAGATTGGTTCAACAAAGGATACATTCTTTTGAATCCTATAACAGGGCATAAGGTTTTTATCTATGATTGGGAAGAACTTGTAATAACAAGAAAAGCAATGAATGAACCTGGTTATTGGGATGAATATAAAACAAAAAAAGATATGGGATGGTTTGATGATCCACAAGTTCAAGAGGTAAGACATTTCTTCAAAAGAAAGTCTGCCTCTGAGAAACAGAGTATCAACTATCCTATACAAGCCACTGGTTCACAATGTCTCAGGTTCTCAATGATATATTTCTTTGAATATCTGAGAGAAAATCATCTTCTTAACAAAGTAAAGATATGTGTCCCTCCTTATGATGAGATAAACTGTGAGGCTCCTGCTGATATTGCTATGAATGTAGCTAAAAAATTGCATGAGTGCATGGTAAAGGCAGGTGCTATATTCTGTACAAGATGTAAACTGGATGCAGACATTTCTCTTAATGAAGATGGTTCTCTTCCTGATCATTGGGTTCACTAAAATATAATTATTATGGAACATGATTCTTATCTGTTTGGACAAGTAGTTGCCTACTTCTTCTTTATTATTGTAATGGCAGCTATAGCGTATTATATTTATGATCTTATTAATAGTGATAATGATTAATTATGATTTTGTATAAATGTATTGTAAGTTGTGTAGCCATTATATGTCTTACTATAGTAGTAATTAAATGTTTAGATGATTAAGCAATGAAACAATATATGGGAAGTAGAGCTGATTTTGAAGGTAATTATCCGTCAGGAGCTGCCAATGATCCTTGTGCTCCTTATAATGAAGTAGATCCTCCAGAGAAACTGTTTGATATAGTAACATCTTGTACTATTAGTAAAGAACTCTCAGTATGGTCTGATGACTATGATCCTTATGGTAATAATGGTGCTGGAGAACTAAATGAACCTTATCAGGCATATAGAAAAAATCATCACAATATACCAGAGTTATTGAATCTTTTAGAGAAATGGGCTATAGAAAAATCTAAAATGTATGACTGTAACTCAAAGAAATACAAAGTGTTACAATCTATTATAGAGGATTGCAGAGACTGGACTGTTGATGAAGAAGTTACTGAGCAGCTCTAACAGTATAAATTAGACTATTGCTTAGGTTAGTAGATAATACTACCTTTGCAGTAGTCTTTTTAAATATTAGAAACAATGAAAATTATTAGAAACAAGTATCTTCCTCCAGAGGGTTACAAAGCCATGACAATTGGCCCCTTTATCTTTGTCAGGTTCCCTTATGTACTTGGAACTGTAGACATCAATCATGAAGCTATACATTGGCAGCAGCAAAAGGAAATGCTTATCATTCCATTCTTCCTGTGGTATATTATTGAGTTCTTGATTAAATATGTCTTCTATGGCTTCAAATGGCATAAGGCATATAGAAACATCTCTTTTGAAAGAGAGGCTTACTATAATCAAGAAACCATGGCATATCTCACAACAAGAGAACCTATGTCATGGTTATCATATTTATTCATTAAAAAACAGAAACAATGACTAGAAAAGAATTTTGTGAATTATCAATAGGAGCTACAGTTTATGTAATTGCTCCATTCTATGATTTTAAAGTGGGAGATGCTCTGAGAGTTGAGTATATTCCGAGTTCAAGAACTCAGTTATATGTAAAAGATCCTAAACGGAAAATAGGTAGTCAAATAAGCATGATAAATATTTATGATGCCCTGAATAACCTTGGAATCAATGGTATTTGTAAAGAAAATAAAAATATAATACATCTGCCTTTTACTGTTGGGGACAAAGTATGGTTTATACACTGTAATCAAGCTTGCTTGGGTGAAATTGATAGTTATCATATAGATTATAATGCTATGACTAAAAAAGTATATATTAAATATTTTATTTATAATCCTGAAACTGAAGTACCAAGTAGTAAATGCTTTAGTACTAAAGAAGAACTCTTAAAGTCACTATAATGAAAATAGAAACAGGAAAGAGATATAAAAATTTAGCAACTGGAAAAATTGTAAGAGTAATTCGTCTTAGTAAAGATGGCGATACTGTTTACTTAGATAATGATAATTTTATTAATAAGGAAGTCTTTAACCACTACTATAAGAGATGTGATACTGATGACAGAGTAAATCATCCTTCTTATTATCAGGATCCTTCCGGAATAGAATGTATTACTGTTGCAAGACACAGAGACTTCAATATAGGTAATGCCTTGAAGTATCTTTGGAGAGCAGGACTAAAGACAGAAGCAGGTCTTTCTAATAAAGAGAAAACCATTGAAGATCTTAATAAAGCTATATGGTATATTAAGGATGAAATTAAAATGTTGCAAAATGACAAAGGTAACAACTCAGGAATAGCTGAATCAAATGATTGATAAGGCTAATGATGGTGTATTGCAGTGCTTTGTTACTCTTAATTTGGGATTGTGCTCTTCTAAAGAAATCTATTATAATGATAATACTTCTTACTATGTATATAATGAAATAGATGATTCTGAGGATATTATTCCATTTGATAAATTTAAAGACTCTTTCATAGGAGAAGCTATGACTTAAGGAGCACTGTTTGCTTATAACTAAATATTACTGCAATGATTGGAAGTCACAACTCTTTTACTTATTTACCAAGTACTTCTTGGTTATATAATAAATTTTCAAGATATTGGAAAACACAATGTCTCACTGTCTCTGAACAATATAGTTTTGGCATTAGATTCTTTGACATCAGAGTACATTGGAGTCATCATAAATGGCAGCTTTGTCATGGAATAGTTAATCTTACAATGTCTTTTGATTCTCTTGAAGATATTTGTAAATATATGAAGAAAAATGCTCCGAGGGCTATTTATAGAATAGTATTGGAGAAAGGGGATATTGATGATGAAGGTATGTTTATAACTGAAGCTCATGGACTATGTGCTAAGTATCATTTTCTTTGGAGAATTGATATTAGCAGTAGAAAAACATGGCTTGGATCTGTAGATAATAACAATCTTAGACTGTTTGATGAAGGGTATAAGTTTGCATTAGTAAATACTTGGGAAGATACTGCTCATGAATTACGTGGATATGTCACATGGAAGACTTTCTATAAAGATGATCTTAAAGAAGAGGCCAAAATCATTAATGAAAAGTTAGATTTCTTTCATGATGAGACATTACTAAAGACAATGCTAAAATCTAAAGAAGAACTGTATTTTCTTGATTACTGTACAAATCATTACTTATAACTATATATTCCGCAACTAATTAACAATCAAAATTATGGCTAAAAGAAAAGATTCTATAAAGTTAAGTCCAAAACATGGAGTTAATCCGTCTATACTTCATTGCTTTATATGTGGTAAAGAAATAGGTGTTGCTCTCTTAGGAAAGCTGAAAGATGACAAAGAAGCTCCCAGGGATATTACAAATCCAAATGAGCTTTGTGATGACTGCCTAAAGCAAATCAAGGAAGGTAACAAGTTCCTTCTTGAAGTAAAGGATAATACTAATGAGCATAATCCTGAAAGAACAGGAAGACTTGTTTGTATTAAAGGAGAAGCTTTACCTTCCATTGAATCTCCTATCAGCTATATGGTACACTCAGTGTTTGATGAATTATTTAGTGAATTTGTAAAGTAATATTATGACAAAGTACATTGCAGTTGGATGGCCTAATATCCAGAAATATCAGGAAATGGATAACTTCCCTGATGTAGGCTATGATCCTGAAAAGGATATATGGTTTGTACCAGAAGAAATGATCAACAGTAAATAACTGTCAAGGCTACAGATTCTATAGTAACTATTACCGCTATAGTATCTATAGCCTCTATAAACAGTAAAACAATGGAAATAATAGAACCAAAAGTAGAACTCTTAGATAGTTTAAATATATCTCCAGAGTCTCATATAGCATGTTGTGCAAGAGTATGTTATAATAAGGAAAATAAGGCCTCCAATCAGGAAACTGATGAAAAGATGGTTAAAGGTCTTATTAAGAATAACCATCTTTCAATGTTAAGACATGCTTCTGTATATTATGTCTTTCCGAATAAAGAGGCTATTCCAGAAGAATTATTTAGTGAATATGCAAATAGGGCAATAACAGCAGATAATAAACTTGCTTTGGTATCTACAAATAAACAGTTTGTATATGAAAGATTTGCTAATAGGTTTATTGATTTTTCTCCATTAAAAATATTAGAAGTATGTCAAGATAGCCCTAAGCTATTTAGTGCTTTTAGACTTACTTTCTGTATCACAACACAGATAGCTACTTCAAGGGAACTGAATAGGAAATCTCCAAATAATATTGCAGAGCGTAGTACAAGATATTGCAGTTCTAAAGATGGTTTAGAAATATGTAAACCATGGTGGTATGACAATATAGAGTTTGAAAAGAAAGATATGTTTTATAGAAGTTGGATAAATGCTGAAAAATCCTATAAATCTTGTCTACAATTAGGTATGAAACCAGAAGATGCAAGAGGTTTATTACCATTAGATACAGCTACCAAGGTTATTTATACCTATAGTGTTCAAGAGTGGCAGCATATCTTAGACCTTAGACTCTATGATAAGACAGGTAAAGCACATCCTAACTGTAAAGTAATAATGGCAGTGGTAAGAGATCAAATCAATGCTTTTGCCAAAGCTCATAACATAGATTATGAACTATAATATCATCTAATAGAAAGTATAATATCATCCAAAGGTTGTGCAAGCCATTGCAATGCAATGGCAAACAATAAAAATAAAGTTATGAATGAAAACATTAATCTCGTAGAGATACTAAAAGATGCTCCAAGAGGAACTAAGTTATGGTCTCCTTTATGCGGAGAGTGTGAATTTATAGATATATTACCTAATGATAAGGTATACCAGATAAAGATAGGATATAAAAAAGAAATATATTCTCATTATTATTACATTACTTCTAAAGGAAAATTCATTGATGGATCAGAAGCAGAATGCCTTTTATTCCCATCTAAAGACAATAGAGACTGGTCAACATTCAAGGCACTTTGGAAGCATAAGCACTTTGAGCCATTCCAGAAAGTGCTTGTAAAATCTTATGATGCTGAAAATGCTAAAGATATTTGGACTCCATCTCTTTATGGGTGTTATGTATCTGAAATCAAAAAACATTGCTCTGTGGCAGGAGTGTGGTATAAAGATAGTGAAATTCTTCCTTATGAAGGCAATGAAGATAAATTAGGTAAACCAGTAGAGAAATAACTATGAGTACATTATATTGGATTACTGTTCTTGGCAACTTAAATATTGTTGCACAAGGAGCATTACTTTGCTTTCTTGTTGTTGCTTGCATTACAGGAATAATATGTGTTGGAGAGAATAAGGAAGCATTACCTTCTTTATTTAAGGCATTTAGAATGAGTAGTATAGCAACTATTATCAGTCTTCTTATAGTTTTACTTACTCCTTCAACAGAAGAACTCTATGTTATATATGGAGTAGGCACTGTGATAGACTATGCAAAAGGAAGTAAAGAGGTTCAAAAGCTTTCAGATAATGCTGTTAAAGCATTGAATGTATGGCTTGAAAATGTAAATAAAGATAAGAAAGATTCCCTTAATAAAGATTGATTATGACAAACATTAAAGTAACTACAGAAGAAGTTAAAGAGAACATGCAAGATGTCATCGTCAGAACTCTTGATGACTTTGGTAAGCCTTGTACTTATGTGACAGTAAGAATGAAGAATGGCTTCACCCTTAGAGAATTAACAACCTGTGTTGACTCAGCTAATTACAATGAGGAGATTGGTAAACAAGTCTGTCTTAAAAAGATAGAGGATAAAGTTTGGTTCCTCTTAGGCTATGCTCTTCAGAAAAAGCAGTATCAAGAATCATTTAAGAAGAAGTAAGTTATGGAAGATTACCAAAAAAGAATGGTCCTTGAGTACAAGGAACTCGATGGACAATTGAGAAAGTTGGAAAGCTTTATCTATGGCCCGCAGTTTGACAGGCTTAGTAAGCTTGAAATGCACCTTCTAATTCAACAGCAAATAGGCATGAGAGTGTATCTTAAAGCCCTTGGGGACAGACTGCACTACCAAGAAGGAATAGATTTGAAAAGCATCTAACAACATGGTTCAGTAAGCTGCTGTTACGCAGCAGCCTATTGAACCTTAAAACTAAAGACTATGATGATACCAAATACATTAAGAGAAGAGGCAAAGATAAGTTTCAAAAGATATTGCAATAATTTACTTTTTAAGAACATGTATATTAGAGCTTTTATAAGAGGTGCTAACTGGGCTAAAACAAATAAACATTAAGATTATGAACAAAGAAACTTTTAATAGAATAACTCGTATTTCAGAAGCAATGAAATCTCTTGAAGCTATAAATAAACAGATAAGAAAGACTACTTTATCATTTGTTGTGAATAATTATTATGATGCTATAATACCCTTTGAACGAAAGAAAGTAATACAAGATATTCTTTCAAGACATGAAGCCGAAATAAGAGAAGAGATAGAGGATAGATATAATGACCTCAAAAAGCAAGTAGAAGAGCTATGAGAGGATATAAAGTTATAAGAGGTAACAATGATACACTCACAATTCTCTCTCCTGATGAATTAGGCTTTAAAAGTGTTACTATTGTCGAGCCTATTAAACAGATTAAGGAAGGAGTATTTCAGATGAACATAATGTTTATGTAACATAGAAGCTATGTATAAAAAAGTGTAATATTATGACAACATTCATTCAAGCAATTGCATTAGCAATATCTATAATAATCATTATACTTGTAGTAAAATGGCAAGTTGATGACGACATTAATAAAATGGAAAAGAGACTTGATGATACTCGTAAAGAAATAAATAAAAAGCAAAAGTTATGAAATCACTGATATTATACTTGTTAGCAATTATTTTGTTCTTCTTGTTTGTGGGTAGAACGACTATAGATGGGACTTTTCCCTACATTCATGTAGAATATCCTATTAGGGCTGTTGTCATAATAGCCCTTGTAATATTGGTAGGTTGGATTGGTACAATGATAAAATGTTAAGACTATGAGCAAAGACATTACAAAGGACACCTTGCTGAAAGCAGGATTCATAGATGCAAGTGGTAATGCATTTAAGCTCTTTATAGAAGGAGGATATATAATATTGCAATATGTTCAACAGCCATTTGGAAGATGTTGGAGGTGTTCTGTTGATAATAATAATGATATGTGTACAGCAGACATTAAGACCATCGACCACTTCAACAAGCTCATGGAGCTGATGGGCATTGATTTCAAACTTAAAGAAGAATAATTATGGCTACATTGAAAGAACGCTATAAAGTAGAGATAGAAGTATTCAATACTACAGTGATGCTAATGGCCAGTATGTTAGAGAAGTAAATGATTTTAATAAAAAATTCAAAAAAGTATGATTACACTTAAATACTGGAATAGCCTCTCTACTGCTTGTAGACAGACCATTGTAAAAATTATTAGTAATGGTTGTGATAATAATAATGAGATTATTCTACCCTATCATCATAGCTTTGATTATAATGTTACAGGCAGGAAATTAAAGTGCTATCTTAGTAGAGTATTTCTTACTTCCTCTGGAAAGCTAAAAGTATTTACTGAGATTCTTCCTACATTTGCTTCTTCTGATGAAACAGTTAAGAAGGCACAAAGGAAACAAGTAAATAATAGTAGCTCTGAGCTTCATAGGTATTACTTTAGAATGTACACTAAAGATGACCCTGAGGATGGAGAAACTATTTATGAGGATGCTTATGACCAATATCAGGCTATTACTATGGCTCATAATGATTTTCATAGTATTGTTGAACTTGATTTAATTAAGGTAGTATGAAATTATATATAATCTGTAGGGACACTATTAGACATAAAATAGTAAAGGATGGTGAAGTACACTACAAGAGAGATAATATCTTTTGGAGTAATAAGCTTAATGATAATTTAAAGTATCTTGCTAAGCACATCTATATCTATGCTCCAAATAAAATATATCTCTGTGATGCTCTGTGGAAACCAAAGAAGTCTACATTGCTTGGAGAGCTTGGAATACTTACACCATCCTATGTAAAGGCTATTTCTATGTATTGTGAGGATTTAGCTGACTGCGTGGCAGATTTAGATGGTTCTGCCTATTGTGACTCTGTAGAGCTAAATAGCTTAGTATGTAGCTTTGCTAATGCTTTAGATACTATTCCTCATGAGAAATATGGTAATTATATAATTTGTGCAGTTTAATATGAAAACAATAACTCTTCAAAGAAAAAATTCAACAGAAGCTCCTTTGTATACTGGTAAGCTGTACTCTAACTTCATTAGAGTAGCTATCAGTTGCAAAGTAGAGGTAGAGAATACTAAGGTATCTCTTTATAGACTGCTATGGCATCCTGATAAGACAGATTTACTGGGTAATGGTACTGACCTTACTACTGCATATATAGCAACAGTAAATAAGTGTCTTACTGCTCTTGAGGATAAAGCTGATGTATATAGGAAATATGTCAGTAATAAAGACTATGAAGACTTGATTACTACAGTAAAATGTCTTATTAGAGCTACAAGCCTTATTTCTGATTATAATGTTTACAGTATAAAGGTATACAACTCATGAAAAAATTAAACTTAGCTCTAATAATTATTTGCTTCATTATTATCATAGTTAGCATCTTCTTAGGTGTAGTAACTAAAGATGCTACAGTCTTAGTCTTCTTTAATATACTAGGATGGCTATCTACTCTTTCATACTTAATAGTTAACTATTATACTGAAAACTAAGTTATTAACTAACAAAAATATTCTAAACATATGAATTACAAGAAATCAAATATAATAGCAATCATTGCAATTATTATTAACTGCTTTATAACAGCTGCCTGCATAGTAACAATAAATAGCTCTGATAGTACTACTCTTTCTTCTGTATGGGCTCTATTTGCTAACTTGGGGTGGGGTTTACTCTTAGTTGCAGTAGTAAATTTATGCAAATAAAATATTAATAGCAGCACTTTAATTTACACATGCTTGCACTATAAATTCCTAATTGAAGTATTTAGATATTTTCATACATCAGAATAAGATACTATCTTTGCTTCATAAATCATAATAACGTTAATATGAATTGTGTAAATAAAAGCAGTAAAGAATTTAAGTCACTGGCATCAAGAAACAATGTCAGTGACAATGCTCTTGAACTCATTGTTCATAAGTACTGGAGAGAGAAAGGTAATGAGAGTTACTTTCCCTCAGATAGTTATATCCAAGCTCAATTAGGTGCCATTCCTTATGAAGAGACAGGAAAGAGTGTAAAGAAGCTATGGAATAAAAAGTATAGTTCTCCTCAGTCCTATGATACCTTTGAGAAGTTACAGTCAGCTATAGTAGAAGCACAGAGATACTTCCCTAATGAAGCTATAGTTCATTATCAGAATGCTGATGGTAAGTTTGTGTTAGCCATCAGACAGCCTGTTAGAAGCTTCTACAAGGCTCTTGATGAAGCAGAGGCTAAAGGCTCTTTTGAAGCTCCTATAATTTCTCTCGAAGTAAAAGAAGGAAAAGAATATACCTTAGATACTGCACAAAATCTGTTTGAGAAGTTCAATAAAGACAGAACATCCAAGCCTCTTGCTGATAAAGTCTTTAAGATAGCAAAAGATTTAGGTATTAAGATATATTTCAACAATGTCCTTTCTGATGGAAATGTAGGTGCTTACCATGATAACAACAGTATCACTTTCTATAAGGCTTACTTTGAGAGAGGAACTGACAATGATAAAAAAGCAGAAGTTATTCTTCATGAGGTAATCCATGCCTTAACTACCTATGTTCTCTCTGATGATGTTACTGATAAACCAAAGGCTCTGCAAGACTTTAAGAATGATATGGAGCAGCTCTTCAAGGAGTTGCAATATAATCCTATGCTTAAAGGTGAGTATGGTGTTAACAACATCAGAGACTTTGTTGCAGAACTTGCTAATCCCATATTCCGTCAGAAGGTACAGGCTATTGATAATAATAGGAAGCAGTCTTTCTGGCAAAGGATTGTTGATGCTTTTAAGAAGTTATTAGGTATTCATTCTTCAAGTCCTTACTACACAAGAATGATGAATACTCTTGATAGGGCTCTCAATGCTTTTGATGTAAAGACATACATGGAGTATAATGGTATAACAGAATCTTTAAGAAACAGACAATTAAATCAAAAATCTGACGTTAATAATGAAAATAATAAAACAGAAGAACAATATGGAAAAGCGGAATGGCAAAGAGGGCTATTGGCTGGGGGGCAAATTTTATCAGAAGCCCTCAAAAGAGGTATTGGAACAGACAGCCAAAGATACAGAGAAAATGAAGGAAAGACAACTGAAAGCTCAAATGTACGAGAAGGAATACATGAAGAAAGTGCAAGACAGCAGCAATCATTAATAAATTGGGCTCAAAAGAATAATTATTTAATAGTTGAGCCCAATGATTATTTTAATGAAATATTTGGAGATAACAGTCTTCATGGTACAGAATCTAAAGTATGGGAAGATTCTATAAATCATAGGGTAATCAAGAGTATTTCACTTAGTCATTATCCAACTCCGAAGGCACTATTAGAAAGAATATTAGTACATAACTCAGCCTTTCCTTCTACAACTATAAAATTAGAAGGAATAGGTACTTCTGGTAATGGAATGAGCTTAATAGTATCTCAACCATTAATAGAAGACAGTGATGTTATTCCCACTTATGAAGAAATAGAAACTTACATGACTAAAACACTTGGATTTCAGCATACTAAGGGAAAAGGAGCTAATGCTGAATATACCAAGGATGGCTATCTTGTTTCTGATATTAGACCTGAAAATATTATAAAGCAATCAAATGGAGAACTTGCTATTATAGACTGCTTTGCAATGATTCAGAAGCAGATTGATAAAATTTCAAATATAGACTATGATACTCTTAGTACAGAGGATCTTAAGAATGAGCTTCATAATTATGTCAATACTAAGTTAGCAGGTAAAGTAAAGAGTACAGATGCACTTAACTCCTTTATAGATAGTCTTTCAAAAGAGGAACTTGGCAATATCTATGATGAAGTTCTGCATAACTATGATGATACACAACTCATAGTAAACAAGTTAAGACAACTTGCCAGAGAGAAAGGATTGCCTAATAAGCAAAAGAAGTACTTTACTTTCAAAGACGGTAAGTCTGTCAAAGCTCCTTTTGTGCCTAATGATCAGCAAGCAGATGCTCTTAATAAGATTAATGATTTCCTTCATTCTAACAAGGATGTCATGACACTCAGTGGCTATGCAGGAACTGGTAAGACTTCCATTATGGAAATGATTGCTGAAAAGGCAAAGCAGGATGGAATTGGTATTGTCTTTACTGCTACTACTAATAAGGCTACACAAGTTTTACAATCTAAGGTAGGCTATCTTGGCTTTCCTGTAATGACAGCTAATAAAGCCTTTGGTATTGCTCTTGAACCTGGTGATAAAGCTGTGTATGATGCTGATGACTTGAAGACAAGACTTGTAGATAATAAGATTGATGGTTACAATGCAGCTATCATTGATGAAGCTTCAATGATTAATCAAGAAAACTTTGATATTCTTACAAACATTGCTAAGGAAACAGGTCTGAAGATTATCTTTGTAGGTGATATTGCACAGCTTCCACCTGTAGAAAAGAACAGGAACTCTACTAAGCTTTCTCCTGTATTTACCAATGGTCAGGGAGATGTAATAACGCTTACTAAAGTAGAGAGAACTGATGATAATGCCATTCTTAAAGAAGCTACTAATTTACGTAATGGTGGAAATCTATCTGGAGTATCTTCTTTCAACAAAGAAGGTAAAGGTGTTGCATACATTAAACCAGGTTCTGAGGAAAGAGATAAGATTATCAAGGCTTTTGCTCCTAAAATGACTGAGGATCCTGATTACTTTAGAATCCTTACATATTCAAATAAATCTGTAGCTCAATATAATGAGATTACTCGAAGACTTCTTGGTTATACTGATAATACTCCAAGAGTAGGTGAAACAATTCTTGGCTATACTAACTATGATTATGATAGATATACTCAAAAGAATAACTTTGTTAACTCTGGTAGTTATAAGGTAGTTGCTGTTGCTAAGCCTGTAGTACAAACTGTGACTGTCTATGGAGTAACAGTTTCTATTACAGCTGTTCCTGTCACTATTAAAGGCATAGATAGAATATCTCATACTTATAATATGGTGGATATTAAAGGCAATGAGGCTAATAAAAAAGCTGTTGTACCTATTGCTAAAGCTCTTGAAACATTATGGGCTCAGTGGAAAAGAGGAATTGATAGAAAAGCTATATTACAGAAGATACATGAAGTAGAAAGTTACCTCTTTGTTAATGATAATATATTTGATGATAAAGGAAATAAAATACTTAATAAGAGATATGACTTTGGTTATGCAATGACAATACATAAATCTCAGGGTTCTACATTCAAGAATGTACTCCTTGATGATGTTAATGTTGCCATGTATAATAAGTATCTTGATAAGGAGGCATTAAAGAAAGCTGCTGCTCATGTACATACAGATACATCTAATGTAGATTTATCCAAGAACACAGTTGTTTCTGAGCATAGTAATGTAGATAATGCTCAGATGCAAAACTCTATGAGTGTCAGCGGGCTGTTTGATGATGTTCCTGTTACTGCTCCAAGTACTACTCAAAGCATATCTCAAGAGCAATCAACTGCCAATAATGATATTGACAATATGGTTGATATTAGAAGACAGCTTGAATATGTAGGTGTCTCAAGAGCTACTGATACTGTTACAATCATCTCTAATAATGTAAAGAAAGAAGGTTCTCCTCTTCATCCAGAGGCTACTCCTTCAGAGAATGTTCAGTCTCCTATAGCCCCTAATAAGCCTATAGCTTCTATGACATCTATAGCTTCTGTAAATAAAGGCAATAAAACTAATGATAGCTCGTTAGATAATAACATCATAACAATTAATAAAAATGAGTACACAGATGAGTTTAGAAAATTACAAAAAGGAAGTCTTGAACTTGATGCAGAAAAAGTATCCCAATTCCACAGAGATGAGAGACAACTTACAAAAGATGAGCAACAAAGACTGGGAGGAATATATGAAAGACTTCTCTCCAGCAGCAATGGTAGTTGGGACAGCGATGGGATTAATTTAATTGGAAAAGGACATTCTTTCAAAATAGCTCAAGTAAATGGTCAGCTATTTCATGATATATTCCAAATTAATAGGCAATATCTTCGTAATGGTGAACTTGTAGATTTACATGATAACTATGATAATGCTAAGTGCTATATAACATCTGATGGTCTGCAAGGATTTGCAATAGAAGATAATGGAAACTTAGTCTCTGTATTCTCATTAAATCCAGCAGGTATTATTGAGAAAAAAGGTTTCTTATATGCTATTAAGGACTTCATTAAAGAGCGAGGAGCTACTCACTTGGATTGCTATAATCCATCTGATCAACCTTTAATGGAGATATATGAGAAAGTCTTTGGCTTTAAACCTGCTGCTACTATGGACTATAATATGGAATATGACCATGATGATATTGCTAAGAATCATGGTAATCCTAATGTAGTTTTCATGGTAGCAAATGATGATAATGTTGAGAACAAACACTTTGATAAAGATAGTTATGATGATGCTGTTGCCTATCAATTAAAAAGTATAGGTTCAAGTACAATAAATCCAGTACAACAAGTGTTATCTGATAAAAGTACTAATATGCAGACAGCACTTTCATTACCAAACTTTGAGCACTTTGTTTATGACAGAGCTGCTGATAAACTTGAAGGCATTAAGGTAGATGCTCCTTGGAAAAAACAGTATCTGAAAGACTTGGATAGTCAGTTCAGAAGAATGGAAGATGAGGATGAGGAGAAATATCATATGTCTGATGCTGACAAGCAATATAATCAAACATTAATAGACAAGATGAAAGTTATCCTGAACGCAAAAGACAAAGATGATTATCTGAATGATAAGCAACGTAACTATAAAGAGAAGCTCCAGTCTGCTTTAAGTGATTATGATAAGCTGAATCAACAGTATGCCAATCTGCTTAATGGCATGACTGATAAAGATGGTGCCAAATGGTGTGATTCTCCTTTCACAGTATCTGAGATTAGGCATGTTGCAGAACTTGTCATGGATTCTATCAGTGATACCATTACTGATATTCAAACTCAAGATGGCTTGGCTGAAAAGTTATTCCCTAATGTAAAAACAGAAGAAGGGTTTGACTTTAAGAAAGTTTCAAGAGAAAACATCATTGGTACTATTGGTATAGAGAACTTGCTGGCTAATGCTAAAAAAACATTTGATGTTGAGCATAACAATTGGTTTGAAGATAACTGTGATGAGAACTATGATGATGCTTACAATAAAGCTAACTTTATCTATAACAACTGGGATGCTATAGTCAAGATGGGTGCTGATATATTTGCCTTCAATGAAGGTATAGGTATCAGCAGAAACTATGGTGAACATAAATTTAATACCACTAAAGAAACCCAGCCTTTGACTGATGATTTCAACAATGATTTGGATGAAGATAGCCTTAATGAGAAGGAAGGTGATGCACAGGAACACTGGCAGGTAAACTTCAGAACTATTGATACCATGAACTCTATGTCTGCTCTTGTAAGACAGGCTATTCATGAGTGCTATGATCTTGATGAAAATGGCCAGCCAAAGGTTCATCCTCTCTTTGGTCTTAAAGAAAGAATAGATGCAAGAAAAGTAACCAATAATATCTTGAACTGGGTACAGGGAGCAAGAACTCTTGATGAGATGGTTGATAAGCTTTCTGCACAGCAACAGAATAATCGTTGGTTAAGTCAGCTTATCACAAGACTTCAAGACAAGAGTGGTGCCAATGCTGATTTTCAGAGTCAGTTCTTTGGAGTATTCTGTAAGCACTTCCAACTCTATTCTATTGTCATTGATCAGAAAGGAAAGTACACTTGTATCAATGCTAATGAACATCCTGCTCTGACTGAGATAATGAATGATATTAAAGGTAAATATCACTTAGGAGAGCATCCTTTGTTTACTTCTGAAGGTAAAGTCAACAGACGACTTCTTGGTAATGATAAAACTGTTGATGATAGTAATCCATTCAATCTTAAGCAGGCATTTAAGTATCTTCCTGAATGGGACTTTGGTGGAAACCATAAAGAGATAGATATGTCTCCTGAGAAGATGGAGAAGTATGCTGAGTGGTTAACCAAAGTAACCAAGGCTTTAGGTTATGATGTTAATCAAGAACTGATAGCTGATATTCTTAATAAGAAGTCTCTTGCTACTATGGTGGAGAAGCTTCACTTCATAGTACAGGATTTGGAAGGTACCATTAAGATGGAAGATAGTGGTGAGAAGTATGATCCATTTAAGTATAAAGGTGATCATAGTATCAACTCTGCCATTCAGAATTTTATGTCTCCTATTGCTGCTGTATTGGAAGATTCTGTAACTAACAGTTTCTTTGACAGTGGTAAGATGTATCAGTCTTTTGTCATTCCTTCCTTTACTACAAAGTTATTCCAAAATCTTACACAGACAAGTGATGAAGAGTTTGATAAATTCATGATGGAAGAGTATGGAAAGTCTGAGTGGTTTAATGGTGGAGAATACTTTGAGAGAGCCTATGGAAGATTTGTACATAGATGGAATGTACCATGGCTAAAATGGATGAAGGCTAATAGAAATATTCTTAGTCATAGAGTACAGCTTAACTTCAATGGCCATAACTATATGAAGAATCTTACTGATCCAGAGTATGCTATGTCTGTCTTTGCTGAGTATTATTCAGAAGATCACGATAGTTACAGAGATGTTGCTTGGTTCAGAATCCCTATGGAGTCTAATAAGCCCTCTGAGGAATTCATTAGATTCCTTGCTTATAAAAATGAAGGCTACAAGAAGGAAATAGTTGAAGACCTCTCTGATATGGTATTCATGGAGATAAGCAGAATACAGACTGTTCTGAGAAGAAATCTTTCTGAAGGTGATAGGGGATTTATCAAGAACTTCGATGCTAATGGCAGGCAATTCTGCTTCTTTCCATTCTTGAATGACTATATTGAAAAGAATGGTGCAGGAGCTATTTTAAAAGATGCTGATGGAAATGTTTCTGAGAATAACAGAACATTAGCAGAGCTTCTTCAAAAGAAAATCAAAGGTGAGGAAGCTCTTACTGCTGATGAGGAAGTACAACTTAGGAAACTCATTCAACAGGCTACAACAGCTTATATGCAGAAAAGAGCAGATAATACCCTTGATATGATGAATAAAAAGGGTATCATTAGGGCTGCTCATAAGATAAAGAATATAGTTGATAATTCTGTATTGAACATTAAAGATGAAAATGGTAAAAATCTTGAAGGAGATGCTCTTGAGCAGAAGCTTCTGAAAGCTGATGAGAAGGTAAAGGAAAGTATTGAGAACTTCATTTGGAATGACTACCTTGCATCCAAGAATATCTTGATGATAATGGTAGGTGATACTGCTTTCTATAAAGATGCAGAAGACCTTCAAAAGCGTCTGGCAGAGCTTCATGCTCCTGGTATAAGAGGTAACATTAATGTTACTGATTATGAAGGTAAAAAGGTATCTGCTGATGGTAAGTATAGAACAGTTATATTGAAAGACTTTGATTCCTTCAAGTCTAACATTATAGCTAATCTTAATGAGGTCTTTGATAGAAAGATTGCTCAGGCTCCAGAGTATGAGAAAGCTGCTTGGAAAGCACTGAAGTATGAAATCTTAAGAAAGCCAGGTACAGAAGGAAAAGATGATAAAGGTGGTAGCTATTATCAAGTAAATGTAGCTGATGCTGAGGGATATAGCTCTATGACTTCTTATAGAAAGAAAGCCCTAATGTTTGGTAAATGGGGAAAAGATGCTGAGGAAATCTATAAAAAGATCCTTGCAGGCAATTATACCTATACTGATCTTAAGACTGCTTTCCAACCTATGAAGCCATTTGTCTACACTCATCTTGAGAAGAATATGGGGGTAGAGAATGCTCCTATTCATATGATGTATTGTCCTTTCCAAGCTAAGAATTCTGAGGTTTTGCTTGTAATGGCTGATGCCCTTCTAAAGCATGAGAATACTTCTCGTCCTAATATCCTGAGAGCTATTGACAACATCATGGAAGACAGTGCTTATGATGGCAGGGAAAGAGAGGAGATTACAGGTGAACTTAAAAAGACTGGTTCTTATAATGGTAAAGGTATTGATACCATTCAGTTTGAGTCTGCCATTAAGTCTTCTTTACAAGGAGCCATTAATCTAAATGACTTCCTCAATGATAAGAATGGTGGTGAGGCTGCTGCTTATAAGTATCTTAAAGAGCATATCTATAAAGAAGGTACTACTGAATATGATACAGACAACTATGTTCATGAGGCTTCCTTTGCTGATTATTGCATTCAGCAGGAGATTCCAGAGCACTTTAAGAATCACAGTCAGGCTCATGGTTCCCAGACAAGAATGATTATTCCTTCAGACCTTGATGAATACTATGACTATGATAAAGATCACAATGATCCTGACAATATAGTCAAGTATGAATGGACTGATGATAATGGTGTAAAGCATTCTTTAACTGCTGAGGAGTTTAGGAATCGCTATGAAAGTACTATTGCTGATAACATCTTAAACAGTCTTGACAAATTAGCTCTTGAGTTTCATCTGACAGATTCTGAAGGTAAGCCTGTTACTGATATAAAGGAAAGAAATATAGCTCTGTCACAGATTCTTGTGAAGGAGATAGATTCTTCTCCACGTTATGGTATAGACCTTAGGTGGGCTTGCTCTTTGGATGAAAATGGTGAGTTCAATATTCCCCTTGGAGACCCAATCCAGTGTAAGAGAATAGAACAGCTTATCAACTCTATCATCAAAAACAGAGTAAATAAGCAGGAGATTCCTGGTGGCCCTATAGTGCAGGTATCTAACTTTGGTACTTCAAGACAACTTCATATCAGATTCAATGATAAGAATGGTAACTTAATGCCTACTGAGGAGGAGTTTAATAAGGCTAAGGAAGAAGGTACACTGACTGATGAGCAAAAGAAGTATAGTTCCTATAAGGATTATATTAAAGAGAATCAAGGAGGTGTTGCTTACTTTGAAGTCTTTGCTCCTATATGGTCTGATAAGATTGCTGAAAAGTTCATGGATAAAAATGGTAACATTGACATGAAAGCCATTGAGGAAACTAATCCTGAATTGCTGAAGTTAATCACTTATCGTATTCCTACTGAGGATAAGTATTCTATGGCTCCTTGTAAGATTGTAGGATTCATGCCTCGTGAGGCAGGAGATATTATCATGCTTCCTTATGAGTTGACTACTATTGATGGTTCTGACTTTGATATTGATAAGAGATATGTCATGAGAAAGGACTATAGAATAATAGAAAGTAAAAAGAAAGTAGGTAAGTATCTTTATAAGAAAGCTGAAGAGCTGATTGCAAATGAAAAGAAAGCTCCACTTACTCATGATGATAAACAAACTCTTCATGATAAGGTAGATACTTTTCTTGATATTATAAACAGACCTGATGCTAATAAGATTCTTAATGGAAGACTTGACAAGGAACTAAGAAAACTTTATCAAGAAATTCATAATGATAAGAATATTATGAAGCATTGTTATACCACTGCTAAAGTCAAGGAAGATTCCAAGCAGTTCAATGACAATGAGATTGTCAATATGTCTTGGGCAGTACTTACTAATCCTACATCTGCTGATAAGATGTTGAATCCTGGTGGTTTTGAACTTCAGAAGAAAGTAGGTTATATGGTTGCTGCTTATAAGAATCCTGCTAATGCTGATGTATCATGGAGTGATTTACATGCCATGAAAACTAAGGAGCTGAAGAAGCTTAGCTATACTCAGAAAGATCTTGCTTGGTTTGATACTCAGATGCAGTTCTATAAACAGAACTCTGCTGCTGCTACTTTGATAGGTATCTTTGCTGTGAACAAGGTAGCTCATGCTGTTCTTGAGGCTAATGATTTCTATATTGATATTCCTGAAATCTGTGGTAGTGACTTTGCTATTGGTGATACTAAATTTAAGAATAGAATGAAAGTAGACCCAAGATATGATACTAATGGTAATATCATAGGTAAAGTATTAGGTTCATTAGTAGGTGCTTCTGCTGATGCAGTGAAAGACCCTGTTCTTAATCTGATGAACATTAACATCACTACTGCTGGTATACTGAATACCATGGTAAGATTGGGTATCCCTTTTGAAGATGCGGCATTATTCTTATCACAGGATATTGTAACAAGAGTGATTGATGAATTCAACAAAAGAAATCTTTCTAACTTTGCTTCCATTGATGATGTAGTTGAAGACTTCATGAAAGATATAGAGAAAGAGACTGGTGTTTCTGAAGATTCTAATATTGCTAAAGAGGCTATATCAAAGGAAGAACTAATTGATGGACTGAGAAATGGAGACCATAAGAACTCTGATTATAAGGTATTATTAGCCTTTACTAAACTGAAAGCTCTCACAGATAAGATGAAAAACATCACCTTTGCCACAAGGTTTAACTCTATCTCAAGTGCTGTGGGCCCTCTGATTGTGGATAACCTTATTATGGAACATAAGATCCATAATTTCCTTACAGAGGAAAATGCTGACTTGGATTTTATTAAACCATTGGATCAAATAATGGTATCTGATGGTGCAGGTAATGTTACACCTACTAATGCAAAAACAGGTTTCTATGCAACAGATAATGTTGCCAATCCTGATGATAAGATAGTAGACATTAGTGATGTATGGAGAGCTCATCCTATTCTTGAGGCTTTCAAGAGTACTGTAAAGTCAGCTCATCAGATATTTGAGACAGCTAATATGCCTACTAATAGTGTGAAGTTTAGAACTATTCTTGCTACTCTTGAGAAGTATGGATTAACAGAAAAAGTATTCTCTGACAAGAAGCTTCTTGACCAGCTGAGTACTTTCTATCAGTCATTCATGCTGATGGCTTCTGGCTTGATTGATTCTAAGAATCTTGATTATTATATCAATGACTTTCCAAAGAAGTTCTTGGAGTATCAAAAGAATGACAAGTATAGTAGTAATGCACTTATACAAGCCATCAAGCTGAACTATAGCAGACAGACCAATAAGCCTTTCCTTCAGATAAAGATTACTGGTATGGATGCTAAAGAGAAAGAAGAGTTAAGCAGTGCTTGGATTGACCTTTATAAGCAAGACCAGAAGTTAGCTACAGCTCTCTTCCAATACAGTTTCTTTAGAGCAGGTATAGGCTTTAGTCCTAAGACTTTCATGGCATTGGTTCCTGTATATATGAAGAATCATCTTTCAAAGACTGTGGATGATGAGACTGTAACATATAAGGATGTCTATAATGGTAAATACAATGATAGGATTGTAGATGATAATGTCATTGACCAATTTATTAGAAACAATTGGAATAATAATAAGTTAGTGCCTTGGGTAAAACCAAAAGACAGTAACCTTGGTATTAATTACAATACCAAAACCATGATTGCTGTAGATGAGGATGGCTTTAATGCTCTGAGAGGAAAGATGTATGTAAAGACTTCTTCTAAAGGTGCTACTTATCTTTGGAGAAAAAGAGGTAATGATTGGGATACTGACAATGGTGCTTGGATTTATGATATGATACCTCCATTAGGAAACAACGGTGAGTATCTTGAAATAAGTACAGATGAAATCAAAAAAACTCTTGTTGATACCAAGAAACCCGAAATTAAAGACAATCAGGCTGATCTTGATATTGTAGACAATAGTGCTGTTGATGACATAGTAACAAGCACAAGTAGTCCTACTGTTTCTACTAAGACAGTAGAACAGAAAGCACTTACTTTGTCTGAGATATTCATGAACTTTAATCATCATTTAACCCAAAAAAGGATTGACAACTTGGTAAATTTCTATAAAAAAGGCAATAATACTGAAAAGAATGTTGGTATATTACAGAAAATATTTAAAGCCAATGGTCTTGACTTAAATGAGGAAGAAACTATAAAGAAGTTCAGAGAACTTTGCTGATAGGTGTAGATAGGGGTAAAGACAGGAAACTGCCTCCCCTATCTCTTTCTTTTGATAAACTAATAAAAATATAATAACTATGGGAAAGAAATCTTGCATACTGTGGCCAGAAGTAAATGGAAAGTCAAGTAAACTATATAAAGAGATGCTGAAGCATACAAAGGATAGGCAGTTAACTAATTTGTTATATGCAGCATATATTGCTAATCCTGCCATTGCTCAAAAAATAGATGCTATTAATATAAAGAAATATCACGGTGATACAAGAAGAGATAATAGAGGACAGCATAAAATGAAGGATGTTCTTGATTTCTTTGATTATAATAAAATGTTGTCTGAAAGAGGAGATGCTTTACAGATTATATCTGAACAGGAAGGTGCTGTTGATAGTAAAGGAAAGCCTATTGACTACACTGATGCTAAAGAGGCTCTTGAAAAGGCTGACCATCTTAATAATATTCATAAAGGTGTTGTTGCTACAGTAGTAAAACATAGAGATATAAACGGTAATTATGTGTATAACATTTTTACAAGAGAAAAAGGTGGACGTACTGTTATGTATGCTAAAGATGTGGAAAATAAACTAAAGATATGGGATATTTACAAACAGACTTTTAATGCTAAGGGTATTGACATAGAAAATATTCCTCAAGAAGCAAAAGAATTTATATCTCCTATGAATCCTAATTTAGTTCAGCAATTAATCAACTTAAAGAAGTTTACATTAATTGGTAACTTGTATAAGAAAGATGCTATGCTGTTGTTTTCTTTAAATGAAAATACTCCACAAGTACAAGCATTAATCCATGCTTTTGGCTCTATTGAAAATGCTGCACAGGCTATCAATGATGCAAATACTCATACAAGAACTCTTACTCCTCATGAGACAACCCTATTTCTGAATGCTGTAAATAAGTCTAAGAATTTCAATGGTATCGACTTAAATGCTCTAAAGCAGCAAGTAAATCAAATGACAGATCAAGTAATTACTAAAAGTCCGGAAGAACAGGTAAGGCTTGAACTTCATAAATTGAATAAACAGTATAAAATTGATATTGCAGAATTTCATAGAGTAGGTGATACTATTTCTTCTTTATCTGAGGCTGCTCAAGAGATTGTAGTAAACTTGGAAAGACAGATCAAGCAGATTAAGGATACTCGTGCTACTGATGTTCAAGAAAGAAACAAAAGTATTGCCGAGGGCAGAAGACTGACAAAAACTCTTAGTAATTTATATAAAGAATTACAGGCAGGAAGATATTATTCAGGTACTTTTGATTTTCTTAATGAAGCCCTTACCAAAGTTGCTGATGTAGATACTATTGTAAAAGATGTATTGACAATACCACCTGCTACAGCTGACTTGGATTATTATATGAAACAAGCTAAGAAACTATATAAAATATCTTTATTACATAAGCAGTATTATCAAATAGTACAGGCACTTGCAAATGACAGTCTGATAATTGATGAAAACATATCACAACAGGATATAGATAATATCAGAGATATTGCTAAGAAAATAAAGAGAATATTTGATAATAGAGAGGCACAAGTAAATTCGCTTACAAGAGCAACAGTAAGGAAAATCTTAATTAAGTTTGCAGGAGATAAAGTAAATGATATTACAGCTCTTGTAAATGCTGTTGATATGGCTACTGCTGACTCTACTAAATGGGATGCTCTTCTTTATGCAATGAGTAGGGCAAGTAATCCTGTAATATCCACTATGGGTGGTATTATCAATCAAGCTCAGCTACATAGAAATGATATTATGGCTGTATTCTCTACACGTATAACTAAAGCCACTAAGAAGCTCTATGCCTCAGGAAGTAATTCTGAGTTTATGTATGAAGATGATGGACATATTGCCAGTGATATTGATTGGAAACTATACTATAAAGCAAGAGCTGCTCAGAAACATGCACTGCAAAGTCAGAACCTTGATGAGTGGGATTTTAAAAAGGCTCTTTATGATTGGGAAGATGCTAACACTGAGGACAGGGAAGTAGATGCTGTTACTCATAGAAAAGAAAAAGTACCTAATCAAAACTATAGAAAGAAAGTAGATTTTCAAGAAGGATGGACAGATGCTCAGAAAGAATACTATAAAGAGATGATGCAGATAAAAGGAGAAATTGGTACTATGCTTCCTGAATATGCAAGAATGCAGTATCTTCCTCCTCAGTTAAGAAGAAATATGTTTGATGCTTTGGGTCATGCCAAAGGATTTAAAGATATAGGTAATGCTATTAAGACTAAAGCACAGAATCTTTATACCATAAGGGAGGATGATGAAAACTATAATACAAATGGTATTATTGATGGTGAGGAATATGCTTCTGTAAGAGGTGACTATGATAATAGTCAGTTAAAAAGAATCCCTATTTTTTATATAAATAAGGTAGAACAAGGAGAATTACTAAAAGACTTCTCTGGAGGTTTACAAGTCCTTGCAGGTACTGCTATTAATTATAGTGAGATGAGTAGTATTGAGGATTGTATTAACTTTATTGGTGACTATATAACTGATCCTCTTAAGAACAATGGCTCTAAGGATCCTAAAGTAAAGGCAGAAGTAGCTGGAAATGATAAAGTGAGAGTTGTTAGAAATCTGAAAAGTTGGTCTAAGAGAAATCTTACTACAGAAGAAATGGTGGAAAGCTTCATTAATCAGCATCTTTATGGTGTATATAGGGATCCCAATGAAAATAAGAAATATAGAACTGCTGCAAGTAGATTGATTTCTTATACTTCATTCAAAGGATTGGCTACCAATATAAAAGGCATGACTGCAAATTATTTAATGGGTGAATTTCAAATGTTGATAGAATCTGGTGCTAATGAATTCTATAACTTCCATGATTACTGGTTTGCACATACCAAACTTTTTGGCTCTGCTGGCGTTACTGGTGAAATATGGGATTTACTGAATGAAACTAAAAATAGTAAGTCTCAACTCTTTGCAGAGCTCTTTGATCCTGAACAGGAAAACTTTGAAAGTAAGTCTCATACAAGATACCATAAGAGTATGTTTAGAAAAATTCTTGCTCATGATTTATCTTTCATGGGTTATGGTGCAGGTGAATACCTCATTCACTATGTAGGTATGTATGCCTGCCTTCATCACCAAAAGGTATTATACAATGGTAAAAAGATAAGTTTTTATGATGCTTTTGAAGTAATAAATAAAGGTGATGGTGCTGCTGAATTACAGATTAAACAAGGTGTTACTGATTTACAAGGTAATCCTATTACTGCTGATTTTATTAGGGAAGTAAGAAACAAAATCCAACAGGCTAATCAAACTACTCATGGTGCTATGGATAAAGAACATAAAGGCCTTATATATCAACATTGGTATGGTGCTATGGCAATGAACTTCAGACAGTGGATGGTGGAACATTACTCAAGAAGATTCAGAAAGAAATACTTTGATGCTAACATTGGCATGTATAGAGAGGGATATTGGAGAAGTCTTTGGAGATCTATGGAAGAAGAGTATAAAGATGATAAAGAGGAGTATAACAGAGTAACTGCTTGTCTTAAATTTATAGCTGAGTTCTTATCATTTTCTTTAAGAGGAAAATTAATTTGGGGTAGTATGGATGATATTCAAAAGTATAACTTCAGAAGAGCTCATACTGAATTATGTATGCTGTTTGTTCTATATGGAATAAGCTTTGCTCTTGGTGATCCTGATGATTATAAAGGAAATATGTATGCAAGATTTTGGATATATCAGCTCAAGAGAATGATTCTTGATACTGAGGCTTCCATGCCACACCCTGCTGCTGCACAGAATATGCTTACCATCTTGCAATCTCCTATGGCATCTGTTAGTGTTGCTAATTCATTATTATATACTATTTATGGATTACCTGATGTTACAGAGGAAATTCAGTCTGGCCCTCATGCTGGTGAAAATAAGTATCTAAGAAATGTCATTAAATATGATTTGCCAGTTGTAAAAGACTTTGAACAATGGCAAACAATGGCTACCAAGGATGATGTCTTTAAGGCATTTAAGATTGCTCCTTCTGGTTATTAATAGATAAAGTATAAGCATAATAAAAGGGAAAGGTCATCTGACCTCTCCCTTTCTTTTTTATTAAACATTCTGTTATTTGCAGTTCTCTAAAGTATCTATCCATGTCTCAATATCTTCTTTGGAAGTGCCTATTGACATAACTTCAACTCCATGTTTTTGCAAGTATTCTGCAAGTTTCTTTGAATTCTTAGGAACCTTTCCCCATCCTTCCTCTTTAGATTTCTTGTTTATAATATCTTTAATCTTATCATAGTACATAGTATTTTTGATAAGCTCTCTGAAAGTTTGGGTAGTAGATTGAGTAACACTATCTTTAGGAGGGTTCTTCCTTTCTTCATCCTTTTTCTTAAGTTCTTCCTCTTTCTTCCTCAGTTCCTCTTCTTCTCTTTTTTGCTTTTCTTGTTTAGCAATATCTAAAAGTCCTCCTGTCTCAGGATTATAAACTAAATCACTACCTGTAGGATAAGTATTATTAGTATCTTTATTTTTAAGTTCAGGAAATAGTTTATTAGCAAGTTCTTTCGCAATATCACCTTTAATATAAGCTTTTATTCCATTACCAACAACTAAGTCTATATCTCCATTAGAGTGAATTATAACAGAGTCTATATCCCAAGAATTCTCATAAGTAAAGGAATCAAGTACATCTTCCTTTGTTATTTTAGAAGAAGAATCTTTATCACTATTAAGTTTCTTAATTTCATCAATATCTGTATCAAGAACTTCCTCAATAAGATACCCAGAATCATCAAGTATTTTAGAAGTTAATTTTCTTTGTCCTCCTCTCATACCATTATATTCAAGATGATGTGTACCATCATTATCTATTGAGTCTATATATTCACCTTTATATTCTCCTTGATGAGAAGATATTGAAGGAAGTAATTCTGTATCTATTCCTAAATTAACATCTTCTGAGCCCTCCATATTTGATAGAACTTGTTGAGCAGCTTTATCCCTTGCTTTAGCTTCCTTGTCTTTATTGACTTTATCAATATATGCCATAGAGTCTTCAGGAGATAGTTCTGTAACTTGATAGTTATTATTAATCTTGATAACCAAAGGATTATCCGTATCTCTGATAATATAATACTTATATCCATTTTCCTCTGTCTCATAAGTAATATCACCATAGGTAACTTGCCTGTTATATTCAAGCTGCTTGATGAGATTCTCATCAGTAACTTCATCACCATTAAGATAGAATTTTCCATCAGTCTTATTATAGTCATACCAAGTTACTTTACCATCAGTGTAATAGGTGATATGATCATAACTACTTTCACTGAATTTATTTTCCTGAGATTTAGTAACTGGAATAACAGCTTCTATGGGCTTGTTAATAGTGCCATCAACATTCACACTATAAACACTATAAGAAGAGCCTGCTAATGCAAGTTGCGCTAAGTCTGTATTGAGTGCTCCTGCTTCACTATATTCTTTAATAGCATTTTTATTTCCGAGTACCCATGCAGTAATATTGACTCTTGGCTGAAAATCTATAAATCTTTGTATAAAGTGCTCTCTGTCAAATGATTCTCCTAATGTAAAAGTATCAAAGACTGTTTCATCTGCTCTCTTAAATGTAATCTGTCCTCTTCTGTTTGTAAGAATTTTCTTTCCCTTATTTTTCTCATTATTGAAATAGAAAATGTGATAGAGTCCCTTAATACCATTTACTCTGGTTTCATAATCAGATGACATAAGATCATTAAGATATTTGTCTGCCTTCTCTTTAAGACTGCCTTCTTTCATGTCTTTATACATACAGGCATTTATATGTCCACAGAACATCTTGCCATTAGCTGCTGGAAATAATATAAAGGTTGCCCCTAAGTTCTTTTCTGTATTACTTGGAGCCATAACAGACATTCTTTCTTGCTCTGTACCTTTGGGGTTGACAATAAGAAACTTATTCTGTTCTTGAATAGCCCAAGAAGCATTATCTAAGGTAATATGATAAGGATTTCTCTTCTCATCATTCATCAACTCAATAACAGGTCTGTGTTGTGCTTCTGTATCACCCTCCATTTTATGTACATTCCATCCTGGTATTAGACTGTATGGTACTATCTCTGTGCTAAAGTTAGGAGATACATAGAATACTTCTTTGGTATGATGTGGGAAATAAGCATCTCTTTCATTCCTTATCATTCCAAAGCCATCCTTTGCCCTTGGGTCATCAACTCCAAAGGCTTTCTGTTTTCTTTTCTTTGTTTCTACACCTGCATCTCCATTAGTGGCTGCTCCCCATAAGTTATTATAAAGAGCTTGTTGTGCTATGTTACCATTCTTATAAGCAAAGACTCCTATAATAAGATACTTTTTTCCATCTGCTGTCTCTATAACACCTCCATTCTTGTCACTATGAATATGAGTAATACCTTTATTGATATTATCATCATAGTCCAGTACCATAAAGAGATTATTACCAACAGTATTATCTTTATAAGTTCTTGTTGCTGGGAAGTCTTTTGAGTTAGTAGCCATGAACTTTACTTTAGCATGAGGATTCATTCTAAGAATATCTGCTAATTCATGATCTATAATATCTCTTAAGTGTATTCCTCTTGAGTCAAGCCATACATTGAGCTTATCTCTACTATATGGAGATTTGGTATCTTTATCTCTTACAAGTGCCCTTTCATTACCTTGCAAAGATTCTCTACTCCATATAGCCATAGGGTATCCAGATAATTGAGTAGCACTATCATCCTGCTGTTCTTCACCTCTTACATTAGCTTGAACATCAGAGTCCATACTGCTCTCTTCTATGATAGTACCTTTCATATTATCTGGCATATTATTTTCTTGGTCTTCAAGAGTAGGATTACTTGCTGAGATATTACCATCAGAATCTTCTTCAAGTTGTACCTCCATAGTATTTCCTTGCTTAGCATATAGCTTTTCTCTCTGAGCTCTTTGTTCATTGATAGCCATATCTAAATTAAAGTCTTTGCTGGCTTTTATTCTTGTTTCTTTATTATAACCTTCAAAGTTACCAATAAAATACCAATCCTCACCATCTTTCTCCAAAGATTTTGCATGAAAAGGCCTGTTTTCTTTTATTACTGTACCCTCTTTACCCTGCTCTTTACTCTGCTTTTTCTCCTGCTCTTTATTGCTGGGTTCCGTAGGCTTCTGCTGAGCAGAAGCTTCTACTTCATAGTCTTTAGGACTAACAACAAGCTCCTCATTCTGATTGCCATTTATAAAAGTAATGGTTCTCTTACCATTTTCCCCAACTTTAAGATTAGCATTGACAGCTTCTTTTCTTGGCCCTATATTAGTGCTATGCCACATTTCTCCTGCTGAGGCACTACCTTCTTCTGCACTATTGTTCATAAGACCATTAACCCATGAGATAGGCATAGTATTGCCATTTTGTTTGGCATTATCAATATTACTTCTTTCCTCTTTTTCATTAACTTTTATTCCTGCTGGAATGGCATCCTCTGGAGCAACAGTATTATCTGGCACTTCTTGTTGAGGTATAGCACTTGTTTCCTCTGCTGTCTTCTTTTGATCTTCTTCTGATAGTCCCTCTTGATTATCAGAGGCTGCTTCTTCTGCTGCTTTTTTAGCCATGGCATCAGCTTTTGCCTTAGCTTCTGCTTCTTCGTTAGCTTTGATAGCTTTTTCTGCTGCTGCCTTAGCTTCTGCTTGTTTTCTTGCTTCCTCAGTTTCTCTTTTTGCTTTATCCTCAGCCTCTCTTTGAAGTCTTTCCTTTCTGCTTTCCAAAACTGTCTGATCTCTTTGATAACCAAGTTTCTCCATCTTTGTTAAGAGATCATTATAATATTCTTTTTGGTCTTTAGGAGTTCTCTCATCATCAATAAGTTGCTCTATTCTTTTAATAACTTCATCCTTGCTCTTGACACCCTGTTGAAGTGTAAAGAGATTCTCTTTTTTATTTTGTTTGACAGCATCATCTTCATTTTCATCACTGTCAATAATAGCCTTTGCATCATCATTGAATTTCAGAATCTCATAGTAAGGTTTAACTCTGTCTGCTTGCTCTGGATGGTCTTGCATATAGAGTTCTGCAAAGGTACTGTTGATATTAGGACTACTAAGCCAAGCATTATCAAACTCATCTTTATTAGTATCATAAAGATTCTCAAGAATAGCATAGTTGTGATCAAGTGCTTGTTGCTGTGATTCCATAATAGCTTCTCTTTTTCTCTTGAGGTCTTGAGAAGCTATGAAATCTGCTGCAAGTTTATCATTACTTTTAATCTTACTATACATTTCTTTAAGATCAGAGATTCTGACTGCTAATGTTCCTGCATCATGTATCTTTGTCATGGCATCAGGATCTTTTCTTTCAAGATCCTCTTTGGCTCTTTGAATAACTTTCTGCTGCTCTTTGGTAAAGTTTCCTTGATTATTTTCATCAAATAGAAAAGCTCTGTCTCTTGCATCAAGATTGTTAATTATATCTTCTGTAAATTCTTGAGAAGCAGGATTATTCTTAAGATTTTCTTCAAGAACTTTTTTCTCTGCCTTTGCCTTTTCAATATTTTCATTAATATTGTCAAGCACCATATTCTTTGCTTTAAGAATATTTTGCTCTTGTTCTATCTTGGTACTGATACCAGAATGGTCTTCACCTAATCTGTTCTCAAGACTATGAATCTTATCTACAGAATCTTGAATAGATTGCTCAGCCTCTTGCTTGCTTTCATTAAGGTCAGATATTCTTCTGTCTCTTGCTTTAAGGGCATTATTTCTTGCATTTTGATTGGGGTATCTCATACCAAGATTTGGTGTATATTCATTATCAGTATCTGTGTGAGAGGTACCAAGATTATCTTCAATGGATTTTAATCTTTCCTTATAGTCATCCTCTGCAAGAAGGTTATACTTCATCATAGTTTTTACTCCTTCATCCATGTTCTTGAAAGAAGGACTTTTATCAAAAGTTTCTTCTATCTTATGCTTCTTGTCAAGAAGATTCATAAAGTACTTGGCATTCTTTTGAAGTCTGTCTGCTGCAATCTCTCTATTATTAGGTTGATTCATGATAGATTTATTATCTTCATCTGCAAGAAACTTATCTATCTCTGCATTCATTTCTTCATCAGAGAGATTACCTTCTGCAAGGCCTTTCATATTACCCATGATGTCTTGATAAAGTTGTGACTGGGCACCTCCTTCTATCTTATTAAGATGATAAAGCACATCTGCAAGAGTAAACACATTATGAAGTTTGTTATCTTCTGAATCAAGCAAAGGTGATATATGCTCACCATTCTTTGATTGATAGAGTCTGTTCTTCATAGGGGAAGAATAATTATTCATAGCAGACACAAGTCTGGAAATATCTGTAATACCCCCATTGTCAACATATTGCTTAACTACTTTATTAATAGCATCCTCATGGGATTGTACATCTCTGTCTTTAGCCTTCATTCTTGCATACTCATCAAGCAAAGGATTGGTAAATACATTACTGATTCTTTCTGCAATATTAATTGGTTTTCCTTTCTCATCTACTCCCTTAACAAGTGCATTATAGGTATCTTCAGGATGAAATACTGCACCTGCTCCAATAGAGCCTGAGACAAAAGGAGATATGGCACCTATGGCTCCTTCATAGATATTCTCTCTGTCAGCCATACCATTCATAAAACCATCCATGCCTGCAAGCATATTACCAAGCATGGTATCCATAGTTGCATTATAATCCTTAGGATTATAGTTCTTATCTAAGTAGTTCTTAAACATATGGCTTCCCATTGCTTCTGAGAAGTCAGCATTAAGACCATCAAGATATTCATCTTGAAAACCTCCCCATACTTGCTTGCCAGTAGCTTTTGCCATCTTCTTCCAAGAGAAATTCTTAGCTGCATTGGCAGCTGCTCTCTTTACTCCATGTGTTTCAGCATCTGCTATAAGATCTTTAGCAATACTATTGTCTAATGATCCTGCTGTTGCTCCTTTGGATACCTTGAATTTTTGGATTGCATGAGTAAGAGCTGTCTCTTTAGCATAGTCCATAATCCAATTGGTAATATAGGTTTCTGCTGCATTTCTGTTAGCCTGTGCCAAAGCTTTTTGGTGGGAGATTGTAAGTTCTTTCTCCTTAGCATTTAAGAGACTGTCAGTATAAGCCTGCTTGGCTTGTTCCATTAAGGTTTTATCACTTAAAGGAAGTTGTCTGATACCTGTATCTAAAGTACCTTGTGATACTCTTCTTTGATCATTGGCTTTAAGCTTCTTATAGTAATTCCTGATAGCATTCTGTGCCTCTTTACTATTATAGTCAATGGTCTTATAGTAGTTATGGAGCTCATACTTGATTTGGTTATCAATGGCTTCTTTATTATTTTCAAGCTGCTCATTAAATGTACCCATAGCTTCTCCTTGAGGGCCGTTCATAGATGCTATTCCCTCTAATAATAAGTTATGGGCATTACTTCCAACTTTAGATATTTTACCCAGGGTCTCAGCTCCAACACCTAAAGCTCTAAGTCCATTACCTGCAACATAACCAATACCTTTTCCTATTCCACCAAGAACTGCTGTCTCTAATAAAGATGCTGCCAAGTGTCCACTTTGTGCAAAACCCTCCCTTGCTGTATCCCATGAAAGAATATGTTCATTAGGATTATAACCATACTCATGAACATTGACATAAGGAGAGACACCTCCTCTTTGTTTGATAAGGGCTATTTCATTCTGGTCTCTGGTGTTATACATGTAGACATCATTCCAATAGCCTGGATTACTCCAAATATTCTTATTTTCATGATACCCTACAATAATGGGTTTTCCATATTTATCCCTGAGTATCTTATCATTTTTATCCTTGGCATAAATAGGGTCATCAGGATCTAAACCTTGATTAAGAAGACCTATCTTATCAATGTCAAACTTTGCCTTACCTGCATAGCCATTTATCATGGCTACTTGTGAGCCAAGGTCTGAAATCATGGTATTGACAGCTTTGTTCAGAGTATTACCTGTCCACTTACCATCCTGTGCTTTAGCTACTCTGTTTTGTATGCTTCTGTTAAAATAGTCAAGAGCCAGTCCTTTTCCATAAGTATTAGCCAATGCAAGATACTTGGCATAGTCCTTTAATCTGTCATCATTACTATAGTCTTTTAACCACTCACTATTCTTGAATTGTGCATAGAAGTTGGAACTCTTGTCCATTAATTTATCAAAGTCTTTGTAGCTCTGTGCAAGAGTTTTACTTCCGGCATCATTTGCTTTAAGCATATTTTCATAGAGAGCATTGGAAATTCCAGACACACTGTTCTCTCTTCTTTTTTGAGTCTCAGCAAACAGTTTATCAATAATACTGTTATTAGTATCTGTAATATTCTTCATCACTTGAACAGGAGTCCTCTGATTGTCTATTTGCCACTGAGCTGCTGAGGGTATAAAAGCATGACTTCCTCCGGCAGTAGTTTCCTTTAAGTAGTCCTCTTCTTTCTTAATCTTTTGTAATCCTTCTGAGTTAGACAGATAATTGGTATTCTTCAATAGGTCATACATTCCTTGAGTGTCAAGACCACTGACTAAATCATTATAACCATATTTACCAAACTTACCTACATTATTCTCAAATGAAGATTTAAAGGTATTTACTATAAGATTATTTCTTCTGTTTGTAACTTCTTGATTAAGTAATTTATTTCTTAAGTTCAATGAATTCTGTGTACCATCATCCATCTTTAAGAAAGCATTCTTTCCAAAGGTATTGATGAATTTTCTATTATCATAGAAGTCACTGACTACTTGAACACCTATTGAACTATTTAAATAGGGTGCTAATTCTGCTCTATGACTGTCAATAAATCTCTGCTGCTCGTCAGCACTAAGCTGATTAAAACTCTTTCCAAGATGATTAATTGCAGAGATTCCTTCAAGTCCTTGTAATCTGTTATTTATAGGCATAATAAATTCTTTTATAGTGCTAATTGTGATGCTATTGATGCTGCATTCTGAGGTATTGATGTATTAGCTATTGATGTATTAGCTTTTCTGCTTTCTGTAGGAACAATGGTTAATGATGCTGCCCCGTCTTTATCATCAGCATTATAATCTTTGAAGTAATAAGTGTACCAGTCAGGGTGTTCCATTACTTGTACAGGAACTCCTCTCAGTACAGCATGACTTATTTTTCCTTTCTTGATGTGATTATTTAATTCATACCAAGAATATTGATTTCCTGAATATTTCCTGCTGCTGTTTGCTTTAGCAGTATCTGTATCAGAACCACTGTCTTTTATTGTGGGTAGTTCCTCAGTAGTATTATTTTTACCATCATAGGTAATCTTTATTGGATTCTTGAGCACAGAGCCTTCTGTACTGCTGTTTCCATTACCTCCTGTCTTGCCTTTAGTGCTTCCTTTAAGTTGAGTCTTTGCTTTTAGATAGGGATTATTTTCATCCAAGACAATACTACCATTATTATCTTTCTTTAATCCTGCTTGTAATAGGGCTATTTTGAATTTATCCTGTTCCATTTGCTGATTGACATCAAACTCCCTCTTCTGTTCCTGTTGTGCTGCTGTAAGCACTCCAAGATTCTGCTGCAACTGACTGTCAACTTTATATACTGCACCGTTGACAATACCATTAACTACTGCTTCCTTTGCTCTCTCATAGTTTGCTCCTGTAAGATGACCTGTAACTCCTTTCTCCTTAAGAGTGGCATCTACTGCTTGCTGTAACTCTGGAATAGAATTAATATCCTGTCTGAACTTAGCAAGTAGCTCTGGTGTGTAGCCTATCTTTCTTCCTATTTCTTGATAGTATTTGGCTACTTTGCCAATTTCTTCCATGTTACCGTACTCTCTTGATGAGGATGATGCTCCAATTTCCATACCTCTCTTATAAAGTGCATCACCACTGACGCCATAAAGATCTGGCTTATTATTATCTAAGAAGGTATCAATGTTAAGATTATCTGTTGCATATAGCATTGATGGATCCTGTGCACTCATTGTCCTTCTTAGCTTCTGTTCTTCTTCAAGAGCTGTTTGTGCTCTGTCTAATCTTCCTATCTCTCCTTGATACCTTTGTCTTAATGAGTTTAATGCTCCTATATTGCTTTGACTAAGGCCATTCTCTTGAAAATCTGAGGACATATTTTGAAGGTCATTGTTATAACCTTCAAAGATTTGTCTTGCTATACTGTCCTCAGGAAGATTTTGACTTAAATATTCATATCTCTTTGCTTTGTCTGCAATATCTTCCAATCTTGCTTCTGCTTTGTCATATGCTTCTTCATACCCTTGAAAAGGCACAAGCATCTCCTGCATACTGAAAGGATTGAAAGTACTGTCGATGACATAACTAAAATTTGCCATACTGCTCTACCATTAAAAAGTTAAACCTTTTTTCTTCTTCTTATTAAGCTTGCCTCCCTTAGCAGCTGTTGTTGGTCTCTCACCTGTCAGTGCTGTAAGCCTGTCCTCTGTAGGAAGTTTACCAAACACTCCTGAGTTAGCCATACCTGCAATCATGTTATATTGTGCATTCTCTCTGCCAAAATCACTGATACCCTTAAAGATATTATTCACATTACCATAGATACCTTGATTCCATGCTGCATCTGCTGCCATTTTCTGCTCTGCAATATTAGCTGCAAGATTAGCTCTGAACTGTGCATCTCTGTCTGCCATTTCTGCATTGGTAAGTGCTGCTCTGTTATAGGCATCTGCATTGGCAAGATCTGTCTTTTGATTGAAGGCTGCTACTTGCTGTCTCTTTGCATCATTATATTCAAGTGCTTTTCTATAAAGCTCACTGTCTGCAAGCTGATTATTATAACTGTTGGCAAGTAATCCTGCATACTTATTGGCTGTAGGAAGACTGCTGTTTGCAATAGCTCTGTCTGTGGCTCTGCTATTGGCATCCATCTTTGCTTGCTCTGCCCATATATCCATTGGATTATATGTGAGATAGTTACCAATAGGTTTATAGTCTGCATAACCACCGCCATTAGTAGCAGCATATTCCATTGCACTATCAAGACCACTATAATCTGGCTTACCCACTCCTGCTATTTGCATACCTAAGCCTACCACAGGGCCAAGTAATCCTGCATACCTAAGCTTGTCATTCTTATAGTTAAGCATTCTGTCTTCACCCTTGTTAGTTTTTTTAATAACAGAGGCTGCTTTAGCACTTGGCATCCTATAGTAGTTAAGTACATTGTCATTCTTTTCATCCTGCCAACTATAACTGCTCTCAGGTTTAAGATCATCAGGTACTGCTTCCATAACATCATAGCTATTGGTCTTAGGATTCCACATGAGATTAGTAGCAACACTTCCTCTGACTGCTGGTAAGAAACTATGCCAATAGGTTCCTGGATAAGTATTTCTGACTCCTTTGCCATTACTTCCATATACAGAAGCATAACTATGGTCTACTCCTTCTTTCCATTTACCATCTTTAATAAACTTTCTTGCATATTTCTTAGCTTCTTCTGGGGAGTTAGGATCATTAAGAATGGTATTTAAGTACATCAGAGAGTTGTTTTCATCTTGCAGTGCTTTGGAACTCTTTTGATAAGCTTCTGTACTTGCAAAGAGTTTCTGTAAGTCATTCCTTGAAATACTCTTAATGGCATTGACAGCTTTAGTTCTGTTACTGATATTATTCTCTGTCATATAGTTCTTAATGGCCTGCTCTACCATAGGATCAGGAGCTTCCTTACCATAGTCAAGCCATCCTTGAAAACCATTGCCCACATTAGCTGATTTCCAGTTACCATTATGAATATTGGTGATAGCCTTTCCTTTTGAAGTATCATACTTATAATCTCCAAAATCATAATTTCTTGCCATTGCATCTGCAAGTGCTGCATTATCCTTAGCCAAGGCACTCTTAAAGGCTTCATTCTTTATAAGAGTGGCAAGGTCATTATATGAATTCCAGTCAAAGTTCTTAAGTCCTTTCTTTGAAGCCCAGTCATTCCATTGGTTAACAGTATAGAGTTTCATGGCTTTAGATAGTTTTTGCTTCCATCCACCATCACTAAACTTATGAAGATTTCCACCATTAGCTGCCTCTGTAGGCTGTTCTTCCTGTGCATACTGCTCTTGAGGATTTCCTTCATAAGCTTGCTGTTCTTCTCCCTGATAGTCATCAGGCTGCTCTGCCCCATTATCTTTATATTGAGAATTATCTTGAGGTTCTTGTTCTTCTTGTGTGTTTTCTTGTTCTTCTTGAGAGCTTTGTTCTGTAGGTTGCTGTTGGGCAGCAGCTTTCTTAGCTTGTGCTATTAATGCTTGCTGTTGTTCTGGAGAAAGAGATTCAAAGACTTCCATGGTTTTCTTAGCTTCTTCTTCCTGCTTCTGTCTTTCCTGTGCATCAGCTAATTTACTCATATTAGCTTCAAGAGCTGCTTGACTGATAGGATCATTAGGTCTCTCCTTAGCCTCATCTTCAAGCTTTTTGGATAAATCAGCATAGGTCATCTTGCTATTCTTACCTACATGGAATGCCTTTAAAGTATCTTTATCAGGCTGTATTCTATTGCTGAATACATAGTCATTCCAAATAGTTTCTCCTTCTTCTACAAGATTAGGCTGACCATCTGGAGCAACACCCATAGGTACTCCTTCATTAGGATTTTCTTCATGAGTACCTCCTGCATCTACATGATTTAAACCATCTGTCCAATCTGCACCATTAGCTTGCATATCTCCACCTAAAGCAAACATAGTATTATTATTATCATCAAGTAATCCTCCATAACTATGCCAGTGAGCTGCATTCCTTGCAAAGTTTGCCTTCTTTATCATCTCTGGAGAGAAGCTGTCTTTATGGGATAATACATAGTCAGCAAATTCCTGTACTCCCATATGATGCTTAGTAGCTGCTGCTGTAAAGGTTCCTTCCTTGCTTTTTTTAATATGTATCTTACCACCTTCAGCAAATGAAGGATAATTGCCTAAGTAAGTATTAAGCATGTTATTCTTATTATTGGCTTGTCTGTTCTTTATATTGAGATAATCAGACATAAAGCCATAGTCTATTGCTCCCATATTATCATTTCCTAGATTAAGTATTCCTCCATCTGCTGCAAAAGTCCTCATTACTCTGTCATCATTAGCTGCATCTACATTCTTAGTAGCTTCCATAAGACCATGAGTAAGCACTCTTTGTGCTGCTGCTTGTTGATTTCTGAGATTATTAGCTTTCTTTGTAGCTTTATGGTTAAACCAACCATTCTTTCCTATAAACTTATTACTAAAGTCATAACCTGTATTGGCACTGCTCCACACATTCATCAGGCCTTCATTACTGGTAACATTGCCTAACTGATTGGCTGTATTTCCCATGCCAGTAATGTTATTCTCTATATCAGAAATATTTCCTTTGTTATACTTTACTCCAAAGGCTGCATTAGTCAGTCCTCCAAGTACTTTAGCTCCTGCACCTGCAAGCATTAACCAGCCATTACCTGTTGAGGCTCCTGCTTTAAACAGTCCTTTTCCTGCTGTACTAAGACCATTACCTACTGCACTTTCCCTGCCTCCTGCTAAAGCATGTACAGGATCTAAATCATCAAGGGCTTTATCTGCAAAATCAGTATTTGCTAAAGCTCCTATACCTGCTTTTGCTGAATTGCCAAAGCCATTACTTTTAGCAGGTGCAGTACTATCAGGCAATTTCATATCTTTAAGTTCTTTCTGTGAAGGTAACTTAAAGGCATCTTTAGTAGGATCTTCTATAATAGTATTAGGAGTATTGCTATTATAAGGATTATAGCCAATATTCCGTTGGGGAAATATAGTTCCTAAATAACTGCTGGTTACATCACTAATACCATTGCCAGTACTTCTTATTAATGGGCTATTCCAATTGGCAAAAATACCTTGATCATTATTGCTATAAGGATCCCATATAGGATTCCCTATCCCACTTGGAAAAGGCCTCTGCATTTGACTGCCTAAATCAAATTTATGTGGCATAAATGCTGACTGATTCCATTTGTTTGCTGTATATAGTTTGTTTCTTTTCATACTGTCTCTTTTTATTGCAAAAATAATATATTAATGGCTTCTATACTTGTCTTTAAGTATTCTAATAAAAAAAGGTAAGAAAGTTCCTAAGACTTCCTTACCTTTATATATAGTAATTGTAAATTAAAAATATTTATTTACCATTAGGTTTCTCTCTTTGCATAGTCCACTTCTTACCATCAGGATCAGTAACAGTTATTGGTTGATAAAGTGCTTCACAAATTCCTTTAAAATAGTCTGTAAAATCAGATCCAAAATTTTTAAATTTTAGCAAACTTTCCTGTACTACATGTGTTTGCCAATTATTTTGATAAATAAACCTACTACTTAATAAATCACAAATAGTTTTCAGTTGTTCTTCTCTTTTATCACTGTTCTCCTTTTCCTTAATAATCAAGTTACTAAGTATCTTTTCCTTTGTTTCCATACCATTACATTTAAATCATTAGTATCTGTTTACACAAAATATTCCATTCCTACATCATGTATCTCTACCTTCTTATTAGTATCATTGTACTTTTCAAGCTTAAGATATACCCAAGGATTTCTTAGTCTATGTAATGGTCTAACCTCTGTTCTAAAGATATTCAATCCTTCATCACTGCTAAGCTTTGCGTTATCTCTTGGTATATCACATCTCCATATTCTATACTTCCTCTTGAGAGATTCCTTACTGTCTATCCATGAATGTACCATAGACTGATGGCCTGTAAGATTAGACAACTGTGATACTCCATGCTGATATTCATCCCATGCCTCTAAGGTATCAAAAGGAAGATATGGTATAAATTTATTACCACTGACTTCTCCATCTTGAGTAACACTGGCTCTAAATTCAAGATTGGTAAATATCTTATCTTGCTGAGGATCTGGATTACCTACCAATGTCATCCAATAGGGTCTGTATTGTCCAAAGAAGTTACAGTACTCTCCTCCATTATGTAACCATAGATTGCTACTGTTACTATTAACAAGAATTCCTTTGTCTTCTAAGTTAACAAAATATGAAGTATTACCATAATCATAGAATGATGTAAAGGTATTAAATTTCTCTGAATATGCCAGAGCTATATCTCTGTTAATAAATAATACATCTTGATTCTTCTTATCATAGTAAGCAACAAAGTTATCAAAGTTCCTTGGATTCCACTCATTCTTGTTAGGAATATTCTTCTTACACCAAGCATTGAATCCTTGCTCTGTAGAGATATTCTTTAACTGACCATTAAACAAAAAGATACTCTTATCATAGTTATCCATAAAGTAAAGACCAGAAGGAGTCGAAACTATAGTATACTTATCAGAGCATCCTATGGTATCAGAAAGGTATCTCTTTCCTTGTACCTTACCACTATTGGCAATCTCTACAGGAACACCACTCTGAGTAGAAATCTGTACATTCTCATTATACAGCAACTGTGCTATACCTGTATCTTGAAAAGTCAGTAGATTATTGTTAAACCTTCTGATAGCATTAACAGTTCCTTTGTCTCCATCCATATCAAGAACACTGGCTAAAGTAATATGAGTGTATTCATCTACATTAGCTCCTGCTGTCTTAGTATTGGTATAAGTGATAAGATTACTATACTTCTTGCTGTCATCCTTTTCATCTACCATCTTATAGTTAAAGAAGTTATCCTTCTGACTATATACAGGATTAAATAGATTGAAGTTAACAGGAGACATCATAGTATTATCTATCTGCCCTCTGTTCCTGTCATATCTTCCATCAATATTAACTCTTGTCTCACACATGAAGGATAGTATCTCAGTAATCTGATTAGGATCTTCATTGGTAAATGGATAGGTCTTTAAGCAATCATATCTCTGGAAATAGGTATCTCCTATTGTCCAATCAAGAGTAATATTATTATCAGTAACATTAACAGAATCTCCTCCTACTACCCAGTTGTTGCTCATAAGGGCACTGTCTGATGTTCCTCCAAATATTGTATCTGCATCTATATCCCTATATAATTCTCCCAACCATAAATAATTAAACTTATGGTAATTAAGTATATTAGGGATAAAAAGATTAGAAGTAGAGTAGTTCTCTTTAGGCCCCCAAAAGAAATCTTTGCTATAATTAGTGACATTATCTGGAGCAACAAACACAGTACCATTATTTGTCATATATATTCCATAAGGTATAGTAGGAATATTTCCATTATTCTCCAACAAGTCTATTACTGCATGAGAAGTACTCTTATACTTCATACTTATAGGACTTGTTACTTTATTTGTATCTACAATGGCCTTTTCTTTATCATTAGTATTATAACAGATAATCTTATATCCATTACCATTGACAAGCACTTTGTCTATATTAGGATAGTAGTTAATATCTGGTGCTTTAGTACTTTGCTTTGGCAATCTGATATTCATTACTTCTGAATTCTCTGTCAATGCCATCTGTACACCTATGGAATTATAGCTTTTAAATCCTTCAGTAAGATAGACAGAGGATATAGAGTAAAGCAGTGTAGACTCTTTCTTGGTATTAAGGTAAGATGATGCCTCATCTGCTTTTCTGCTGTCAGTATTTAAACTGCCTGTCCTATGCCAAGGATATATCATATAGTTATAAGTAGCCTTATCAGTCTTATATTCGACTGCTGAGGCATTGCTGGCATCTATTGTGACCTTAGTATCATTCCATAAGTAATCGGCTATTAGCCTGTTTCCTGCATTTACATTAATAGGATTTGCTGTATAGATGATATTATCATGAGATTCTCCTGTACCAAATATAGCATCTTTAGGATTAGAGCCATGCTCTTCTTCCAACATACTGTTCTTATAGGTAATATGATGAGCAGATGCATTTGATGTAATAGGGATAGCTCCTACTATTCTTAACTTAAGATTATTAGTAGCACAATTCCGTACTTCTGTATCAAACTCTATATCAGGAGAATTTAAAGTTACAATACTTTGGTCTACAAAGAACTGTGTATTTGATTTTGCATTTTCTACATAATCATCAGTTACACTTTCATAGGTATTTACTGAGCCTTGTATTTCAGGACATTTATAAAATTCTTTACTGCCTTTATCCTTAACATCCTTTTCTGCTTGCTCTTGAGAATATATGGAATCAAAATGGCTGAAGTTTAATCCTTTTCCCTTTCCCGACTTTGTGCTAATATCATAGTAATCATCAGATAATGCTTTAAATGTTATCATATAGACATATGTATTATCCATAAGCCAAAACTTATATTCATCTGGGTCACTTTCTGAATTTTTCTTATAGACATATCTGTTGGAAGAATCTAAAATAGTAAGACCACTATACATCTTAAAAGGGCCTTCTGAATAATAAGCTTTTACACTATAGGATATAGTTACTTCAGAAGTGACATAAAAATCTTTTTCTTCTTGAGTAACAGTAGTTGTCTTCCCTGGAGGTGTCCATTTATTCTCTTTACTGATAAAGATATAGGTATTGTTAGCAATTATAATACCATCACATTCTAAAGTCTCGGTAGTAATATTGGTATCTGGTTTACCAACAACTTCATTAGTACTTTTATTATATACTGTCGTAGTAGTTTCTATATTTTTTGTTATTGTCTTAGAAATACCTCCTCCTCCAAAAGATCTTATAGGCCCCTTGACAAATATTGCATATACATTCTCTGTTTTACCTTCAAAGTTGCTGTCTACAGGAAGTACCTCTGGAGTAGTAGCTTTTGTTACAAGACTTGAATTTACTACAATAGTATCATCAATATTTACTCTTTGTCCATTCCCAATATCTTTTACCATATAAGGCCTAAAGTACCATGATGCCTGTGCGTAGGGAGAGTTAGTAACTCTGTCCTCTGCATTAAATACTGTTGGATTAAGTACTCCCTGACATACTACAGACCTGCTTCCTGCTGATGGAAATACTATTAATGGCCTGACTCTCTTTACTTTTGATAAATCTACGCCCAACTTACTTAAGTTAATAGAGGCCTTAGCAGTTGCTAAATTAATATTGTCTGCTCCACTGATGGTGGTAAAGGTTCCTGGATATAGAGTGTTTTTCTTGTCTCCTAAATAAATAGGAGAAGACCACTGCCCATTGGCCATTTGTAACTGCATACCAAATCTATACCACTCTCCTCCTTTGAAAGTAGTCATCTCCTGTTGATTGTACTTCTCAAGCTGATGGGTATTGGTATAAACTCCGTAAGTATGGTCAAGACTAAGTACTTTTCCTCTATTAAAACTAATATCAACTCCTGACATTCTCATAGGTATTTTAGGAACATTCTCCTTGATATTTCCCAAGAATAATGTATTATCCTTATCTGCCATAGTATAAGCACATATATCTCTGCCACCAATATAGAGCATCTCTGTAGGATCTATATTACTTCCTTTTGTACCATTATCTGTAAAAGTAACAGAATTGACAGTTCCTTCTGCCGGAGTTTCATTCTTAGTAATTGAGACAGTTACTCCACTATTATTGTTTACAATATACCATGTCTCATCTTGATAGTTATATACAAAGTCTGTAAGATAGAATCCTGTTTCTGTGGTTCCTGTATATATAATGCCATCTACTGATAATCCCCACTCTGTCTCACCTGCTACTACTTCTGCTTGATGACTTATATATTCATTTTGCTCTTGGTCTATGAAAAGATCAAAGTAATAGTCTCTGACAGCATAAGTAGCATTCTCTCTATCATCAGTAGTATGATAGAAATAATCTATAAGCTCTTGGAAGCTCATGATATTACCTACTGCCTTACCACTTGTAGAAGCTAATGCTACTATCTGCACATTATTAGTTGTATTCTTAAATGATAATAATACATTTGAGACACTAACATGATAGCTACCGTTCTCAACACTCAAGGACTTGATCCTTCCATTAATACTCATAGGAAGAATCAGATTGCTGTCATTACTGTATTCATAATTTTTAGTGAAGTATTTTCCTGGTGCATAGTTATCACTCTTGATAGATATATCTTCAAGAAATCTTACCATAGGAGTGGAGTTAACAGATGTTCTCTGAATAGAGTATAGTCTTACATAATCAAAATTAGTATCTGGATTATCTATGGTAATAGTAAAGCTGCTGCTGACTTTATCCTCTGGACTGGCTCCTCTGTCACTGTATGATAAATAATAAAGTGGACTAACATCAATGATATTACTCTGTTGACCATATTTATTATAGTAGGTATAGCAATACTGTATAACACCAGGAGAGAACATTCCTCCTCCTAATGGATTCTTTCTGACTGTAAGCCTTCCTATACCTGTAAGATTAACTGCTGGAGAGAAGTCAAAAAAAGTATCTACCTTAGTACCATTACTGCTGTTCCATAGTCTGAATTTATCTGTAGCTTTAATATTGATAACTCTTGGTTGATTCCTGTTATCTGTCCAATATACTTTTTGTACATTAGAGCTCTCATATGATACTAAAGTCTCAAGAGGTTTATTAACACTGAAGTTAAGTTTACCACTATATATTTCTGTTCCTTGCATTGCACCACCACTGTACTTTAAGACATAAATATGGTCTGGAGTGTTAGTAGTTGTACTTGGACTTTCTGTAGAAAATATTACTAATTGATCATTGATAACTGCTGTACCAATAACTATACCCTTGATATAATTATAAGTATTTACATAGTCATAACTGGAGATACTGAGAGTAAGTCTCTTAGGCCCTTTCTCATTTACCCAACTCATCATGGTATTGCCTTCATTGGTACTAAGCCTGAGGTTCATGTTCTCATAGCTAAACTGAGGATTGAAAGCTGAGACACTAAGATCTCTGTTCATACCTTTAGTCTTGAATAATACTTGTTTCTTCATAATCAGTGCCTCCTAAGATATTCTCTACTGCCATACTCACTAAAGCTCTTATCAAAGCTCTTGACATCAGTAAGAAGTGTGTTATATGCTCTTGAAAGGGTTTCCATCTCTGATACACTGGGTATAGTAAATTCATCCATTAACTCTGCTGCTCTAAAGGCATATTCCTGCTGAGCATTCTGGAGAACATTGGCATTAATCTTTCCTGTGTCAAACTTAATGGTAAATATCTGTACCTTGATAAATGCTTCAAGAGCTGCAAGATAATTCTCATTGTCTATAAGTAACGGGAAGTTATTCTCATCAACAGGGATAGCTTTATAGGAAATCTCTACACAGCCTTTACAGAATGAGGTGTAGATAATCCTTCCTTGAGTCTTAAAGGCAGGCTCTTCAATAAATTTATGCCTTGGAGAAATATACCAGTCTTTATGGACTTCACCTGTATGCTTGTTATACTCTGTTGGTCTTTGTGCCTGATGTCTTATATAACCATCAGAATATTCTCTCTTGATTCCTTCTGAGAAATCATCTGACATTGACCTTAGACAGATGCCTGTTTTTACATCCTTCACCTGTATAATACTTACTAAGTCACATGGAAGAACTCCTCTGTAATTGTCTATATGAACAGTAATTATCTTGTCCTTATAGAGCTTGGGATAACCATGTAATCCTATAAACCTGATAGTATGTCTGATAGCTTGATCTAATGTCAAGTCCCTAAGAAGAGGATGCTCCATAAGGTTATCCATCACTCTTTTGATACTTGTATATTGTATTTCCTTTATCATTGCTTTATAATTTAAAATTCATCAAACAAAGCATCTACTGTCCCATCTTTTATATGATCCCTGAGATTCTGCCTGATGATTCTGTTAACTGCAAAGTGATAGTATATCTTATTGTTGTATACTGCCTTATACTTATTATATCTGATATGGTATACAGTGTTATTTTCATCTCTGACAAGTATCTTGTCTTGCATAGCTTCCTTGTCTTTATACCATAACTTCAGAGTAGCATCCCAGTTAATAGGATAGGTAATATTAAGCTTGCCATTCTTAATGCTTGCTCCTCTTTTACTCTTTCTAAGTTCAAGAGCTCCCATTCTATATGGAAAAGTGACAGTGTTTCCTTTTGAGAGTCCATCTGCAAGAAGTTGATTAACACCTCTTACAATGGAATAAAACTCATGCTCTGTCAGTGGTCTTCCTATATCATACCATTTGTTCTTTCTGATATATTTATAGATGTCATAGACTCCTATGCAGTTTCTTATCCTTCTTTGTTTTTTATGGCTTCTCTTGAGAAGCTTATTACTGAACTCTTCAAAAGTCTCTTCCATAGTGATTACTGATTATTGTCATTATTAGCTCTTGAAGCCATACCATTTGCTATAAGCGGAAGGTCATCTCTGTTATTGTTTCTGTCCTCCTTTGGTCTGTAAGCAGCTCCAGTTATATCTTTTACACAGAGTTCTATCAAAGTGGGTACAAGGTAGTCTCTAATAGGGAATTCCATATCAAGATAATCACATGGAGTGCTATTGCCATCACTGTCACAGGCAAGCTTGGAAGCCTCATCAAAGTCTTCAAAAATACCAAGCATCCTAAGCTTCCTAAGATACATAAACTGTGGATTACTACCATTAAGATAAAGATGCTTATCTGGCCCTAAAGAGACATAGATAATATTCTGTAAGAACTTATTAGTTCCTATATATCTCATTCTGTCTCTTGGTATATAAACTATATTAATGGCTTGATAGAAGTCTATAGGATACACTCTTGGTGTTGTCCCTTCAAGAGTTTTGGGCGCTGCTTTAGTTGTTCTGAGATAGTAACCTCCTGTACAAGGCTCTCCATCAATGGCAGGAACTTTTTCAAGATCTAAGCATATCTGCTGATACTCAAATTCTGAAGCAATATCAGTAGTGCTTTTCTCTTTCTCCTGCTCTTTCTTAATAAGAAAGCTCCTGTATTTCTTGGCCAAGTAGAAGACATGATCCTCTGTAATGATTGAATCATTACTGATAATCTTCACACTGTCAAGTATGTAATATATTAATTCTTTTACTAACATAAGCTTATAACTAATAATGGCTCAAAGATAAGAATTTTCATCCTATCAATGAGCCATCTAAATTAGGATGTTCGTTTATTTAAATAATATACTAAATTTTCCTTTGAATTTTCATTATCTCCTGTATGTACAGTACTGCCTCCACTGCTATTGCCATTATTAATACTGTCAGAGTTACCATTACCAGTATAGTTGTTAGGATCATCAGGATCTGTTCCTGTAACTCCGTCTGCCATAACCATGATGTCTGTATCTACATTTCCCTCTGCACTGCTAAGGTCTCTGATAAGTTTAAGTACAGGAGTGTCTTCCAAAGCAGCAACTCTGTGTGCTATCTCTGTTATCTCACCTAAATATAATTTGCCCATCTTTAAATAATCTGGATAAGGTATTAAACAAGTTGTTCCATATAAACAGTCAAGTACTTCCTCTATAAGCATATAGTCTTTCTCTGTAATAATTCCTCTGTAATCACTATAAACAAAGTCTTTATAGAAGATAAGAACTAACAACTTATAAGCTTGAATAATTGGCATATAGCCTTTTACTTCAAGTGCATGATAGTACCTGCTGAGTGCATTATAAAGTATTTCATCCATGACATCCACAACCTTTATAGTTAATATTACCAATACCTGTATCAAGACCAAACAGTAGCTTCCAGTACTTAATGGCTGGAATATAATGCTCTGTCTCTATGGCTGACTTAAAGGCATTCCAAAGAAGTATGAAATCTATAAATCCTGTAGGTATAGTACAGTTATCTGCAAACATCTTGGTATAGTCCATTACTCCTTGGTAAAGTAGCTTTTCATCAAAGGTTACTCCTAATGTTATCAGTTCATCAAGTCTGCAAGGTGTACAAGCTCCTACTGTTCCTTTACATTTAATATAGACAAAGAACAATGTAGTATGCATCTCTGACTTTGGAAAAGCTATCTTTGATGCTTCACTCTCCCATCTCTTTAGAAAGTCACTGGCTGTAAGCCTCATAGATACTTGTTTTAGATTACCTTCAAAAGTCTTTTGATACAGATAATTGCTATTAGGAATGTCTGTATAAGTCTCTGACACTTTGTCTGCTGGGATAATGGTAATACTGTCTAAATAGATGTCCTTAAAGTATTCTGCTTTATTGACATGGACATCTATGAACATTTGACTGCCATCATCTGATAGCCTAAGTTGATCGAAGATTATCATCTTTCTCTAATTTTAATGAAACAAAAAAGGGAAAGGGAGCTCTCTCCCTCTCCCTCTATGAATTAAAGTGAATGAACTATTGCTTATTGCTTTGCAGGAGTAACATCACTTAAGCCTGCTGCCTTCTTGAAAGCATCTGCAAGAGTGGTGATAACTGACTCATCATCAGAGACAATAGTCAGCTCCTTCTCACTATGGTAACTGTCAACACCACTGTCAATGAAGTGATAGTGAATATCAAGCACAGTATACTGCTTCTCAGGATCTACAAGATACTTTGTAGGAATATAGTTAGGATAACCAATCTCTCTGTACTGATCACCCCTTTCACCCATACAGAACCACTCAAGATCTGCAATCTGATGACCATTGCCAAAACCTGTCTCACCTACCTTAACAGCTGCCTTCTTAGGAGTATTATCCTTAATACCACCACCTTCTACAGTTGCCCAAAGAACATCACTGACACCATCATAAACTGTGGTAGGCTGCACATCAAAGACTACTCTCTGCTGTGATTCAAGACCTAATCTCCAAGGCTGTGCCTTCTCTGTAATGGTAATACCATCATCAGCAGCCTCAAACTTCAAATAGGGATTGCTGGTCTTTGTGCCACCAAGCTCTCTTGAGAAAGCGAGATTAAGACTGGCAACCATTGCCTTATAGAAAGAGGCTGCATTATTTGACATAGCAGAGGTTACATGTACAGCTGCATCCTTTACATAGATGTCTCTGTCACTCATGCCATAGAACTGATGGAACACAATCCTAAGAATGTAGTCCTGACCTACAAGCAACTTTGTATCTTTATCAAGAGATACCTTTGTACTCTTGAATGGTGTTACCATGTCTGCTGCCTTAGTGACCTTAACAAAATCAATATGCTTGCTATTGATAAGATCTGTCTTCATGGTAGTATCTGCACCCTTATAGATAAAATAGATGTCCTTATCACAACCATGATCTGCTACCTTAATACCTATGGTTCCTACCTTGGCCTTCTGAGTAACTGCATCATCTGCAAAAAGGGTCTTGGCCTCACCACCTACTGTGGCTACATAAAACTGTCTGTTCTGATTAGTTGAAAATGTCATAATATATAAATTTAAGTTAGACATTACCTATGCTCAGTACATAGGTGTTATTGTTGTTTACCAACAGAGATTCCCTTGCTTTGTAGAGCTTCAAGAACTGCTCTGTCTATTATCTTTTGATGAAGGGCTTCATGAAGCTCACAGGCTTGATGATTACCATAGTCTGTAGGCTCTGAGATTCCTTCTATCTTGAGTCCATTAGGAAGAGGAGCTAATACTATTGGCTTGGGTTTCCTAAGATACCTTATATAGTAATCTGCATGAAGGGAATAGGTATTGTATATGCTGATTATCTCTACTACTCCATCTGCTAAATCAAGTCTTAAGGCTCTTCTGTCATTAGGCCCTCTGAAAGGATTTCTCCTTGTCTTATTATAGTCATCCTGTGTGACAGGATAGATGTCTATTTCTTTGAAAGCATCACATTTCTCTTCAGGAAGCTTTAATGATTCATAGGTGATAAACCATAAATCCTCTGGAAGAGTATAGAACTTAGACCGACTGTTGATGCCTAACTGAATACCTAAAGTATTGGTGATAGGCTCTTCTGTTGCTTTCTTCACAAGATTGGCTAAATACCTTCTCTGTTCCTCTGTACTCTCAAAGCTTTCCCCAGTGCTGTTTCTGCCATTATAAAGAGCTACTACTAGTTCCTCTTGAGCTTTGGTAAGTAATACACTTTTCTCGTACTCATCAAGAGCTATTGCTCCTTGTTTATTGCTGCCTTCACCAAAGCCTGCTTGTATATTATAGCTGTTTAGTAAGACATCAAAAGTATTAGAAAATTCTTCACATGTCATATTGCTATAGTTTTAGTTACTCACTTCTTTGTCCTGCTGTTATCTCAAGCTGGGCTTGATTATTATCTCCTCCCCATGCTACTTTGGCAAGTTCTACTGCTCTCTGAAGTATCTGTTCATGCATAATCTCTGGAAGCTCACAAGCTCCAGAAATATCAGTTGTACCAACACCATCTATAGTAAGTCCTTCACCATAAGCACTCTCAATGTCTGTAAGAATAATAGGATGAGGCTTCTTAATATATCTGATGTAGTATTCCCAAGATGTACTTCTATCAGCTGTAGTAGTAATAATCTCTGCTCTAAAGTTCTTATTGGTACTATTACTGAGAAGTCTCCATGCCTGCCATTTCAGAGGTTCCTTAAAAGGTTTGGACATCAGTCTCATATACTCTTGATAGCTAATAGGAATAACCTGTCTTGTCTTAGTACCACTCACAAGCATCTCATTGATAATAATGAATACCTTTATTGTATTATCTGCATATACCAATGCTCTTGGATCTGCTTTCTCTACACTGTCAGAAGTAACAGATAAATGCTTTGATTTAACTAAAGTACTGAAATCTGACTGCCTGACAGAAGAATTGTCAAAGCCTTCTTGTACAGTATTGCCCTTAGACTTTGCATTAAAGTAATTAAGTACAAGCTCATTCTGTGCCTTTGTAAGAAAGACACTCTTCTCATACTCATTTAAACCAGGAGCCTGATTACTGGTGATGTTATTGTACAGAACATCAAACTGATTACTAAACTCTGTAGCATTCATAATGGCTTGTATTTTATAGAGTAAAGCTATGGGCTCTATATGTCTTATAAAGCCTATAGCTCATATTATAGTTACTGTTTCAACTTAGCCTCAAGAGAGAATTTCAACTGCTGCCTCTTGACTGAACTAAGATACTTAGCTGCATTATTCAAGGTACTGTCTTCATTCATCTCGCATAGTGGAGAACCATCCTCTTTAAGGTAATAGGCATCATTCTTCCTACCAATAAGTCCTGCATCAACACACTTGCTGATAAGTACCTTAGTAGGCAAAAGCTCATCAGAGATAGTAGCAAGGAATCTGCGTGGATTGTTCTGAATAAATTCATTGACTTTACCTTGCAGATAGTCTAACTTGACTTTGGAAGAAAGTGGTCTGCCACTGATAAGCTCAATAATAAGTCTAAGAGTAGCAGCATCATTCTCAATCTTACCATATTCCATATAGCATCTCTTGATGGTATCTATCTTATTGAGATTCATCTTGGATTCTGCATTCTCACTGATAAGTACAAACTGATAAGTAGCTTTAGGCCTGTCTTCAAGAGCCTGCAATGATGGAGCAATATAATCCTTATTGGCAAGAAGAATCTTGTACTTAATGTAATCTGTTGGTACACTTAAATCCAAAAAATTGTCCTGTTTACGAAGTACAACTCTTCCTATACCATGGGGATTACTGTCATCCCAGAAGTTATTCTCTTTCTTATATATACTAAGGGCATTATATTCAAGACCCATTACCTTTTCAAGATATTCTTTCTCACTCTTGGTAAGTATATTAACAAAAGTATTAGTGGATGAAAGCCTTGGAACTACATAGCATCTGATGGCATTCTCTGACATTCCTCCATAGAGCATATGCTTAGGATTCTGTACCATAGCTGTGGGGTTAGGTACAAACCTTACAATTACCCTTTCTTTCCTCAGACAACTGACTGGGGAATTATCAAGATTCTTAAAAGTAGTATCCTCATGAGGATGCTGACTTGTTGGAGCTGTATGGGGAATCTCTACCCTTTGTTCCTGTACTGGATTATCATCTAATACAAGATTACTGTGCTCCTCTTCTTCTACTCTTTTCTTCTGCATTTTTAGCTTCTCCTTTAATTTCTTTGTTGATAATATGATAGGGGGAGAACTAATGTCTCCCGCCTATCGTCATATATATTAACCTACCAAAATGGAAGGTATCAAGCTCATAGTTCTTGTAGGATCAAGAACACAAATACCTGTAGTAGTCATCTTGTGAATCTCTGCACTGTCCTCATCAGTAGAAGCATTTGGATTGCCCATCTGACCTGTAAACGGATTACGTAAACCCCAAATATAAGATGTATAGTCGCCAACTTGACCCTTTACACCTACTTTGAAGATATTAGGCTGATCCATAGTACCAATATCAAAGATGTCATACCTGTATGAGAAAGCAGGACCTCCTAATGGATGCATCAACTTATTTCTTACAGGGTCATCATACATCGGGTCTACATCAACTTTCACCTTAACACCATTAGGTGCAATGAACTCTACAAACTGAAAACCTGCACTCAAAGCATTTTCATGAAGTGGACTCTGCACTCTCTTAACAATACCAAGCTGATCACCATTCACTTGGAAGGCCTGCCAGCCACTGACTGTATCAAGTACTGCTTTATGGAACTGCAAGGCACCTCTTTCACCTGTCTTAATGATAAATGTCCTGTCATTAAAATCAAGCTTTGATGCTGACAATTCATAAAGAGCATCCTCAATTAACTTAAGAGAGAAGGTGTTATAAGGAATAGTATTACTTACTTCCATCTGTTCATACAAGCCTGCTCCAGATCTGATGACTTCACCACTCTTATCAAAGTTAAGATATTCACCATTGCCATTGCGATTACTCCTACCAAAAGCAAGAATATTATTCTTGTACTGGCTCCATTCCTGCTCAAGCTGCCATTGCTCATAGTGCATCCACATTGTCATAGTAGTATGCTTGCCTGACTTTTCATCAACAACAGGAATACCAAAAGCAATCTTCTTATTAAGCATGGCACCACCAACTTTGTCCTTAATTCTGATAGTAGAGAACTCATTCCTCATACTTACAGGACTTGCATAGTGAACACCACCTACACCTCTTGAAAGATCTTTACTAACAGGTGCATATTCAATAGAGAACCTCTTTCCTGCTACTAATTGCTCAGCAGGAATACCTGTAGTCAAGCCTCCATAAGTCTCACACTTATATACGGTATTAGTGCCCTCTGGCCTACCATCTCCCAATACCCTTATTGGGTATATTTCATTAAGCTCACCTACAATGACAACACCATCAGGGAACCAATCCTCACCAAATACAAGGTAGAAAATATCACCATTCATACCCACATTTGCCGCATTAGGATCTGTGCCATCTATAATCTTGCCATCTGCATCCCTGGCCTCAATCAATGGAATATTCCTTTGAGAACTACCAACTATATCCCAAGTATATTCATCATCACTGTCAAATTCCTTAGTAGGGAACTGTGACAAGAAAGTATCAAGGGTCTTGCCTCTATAAAGAGCAAGAAGTTGCACCATCATATTGGTGGCCTTCTGGGGCTGCAATTGGAAAATACTTCCAAGGTGGTTTGCTTTTGTTACTTTAGAATACCAACCTTCAAAGGTTCTATTCTGAAATCTACCTAATTTTCCAGCCATTTTATAAAAAAGTTAAACATTATAGTCTTTCTCTAAAGGCTAAAGGTCTAACTTAAACCCACTATCCAAATAACTGTTTGGATCTTCCTTTCTGTTTGCTACCATTCTTAAGTTTCCATTCTGATCCCTACTAGTATTATTTAGGGTATGTTCAAGTTCCTTTAAGCCTTTCCTTACTTCTTTCTTTACTTTACCTTTGACAAAGCTGTTAAAGTCCTTAAAGCCATCTGTCAAGGTATAAATGAGACCTGCATATTTCAGAAAATCTGTCCTATGCTCCATCTCATATTTCTGTATGGCAGTGAGATAATCTCCTGTCTCAGGATCTTTATAAACAGGTTTGGTAATATTGTCAAAGGCTTTCTTTCTCACATCACTGCTGATGTCCATATCACCCATAAGCTGCTTACCCTTAAGAATATCATCCTTCAACTGGGCTGCCTGCTTACTTCTTGCCTGCTTTTCCTCTGCTGCCTTTTCCTCAGCATCCTTCAACAAAGTGTTGTAGGCATTACTGAAGAACTCTCTGTTACTCTGCAAAGCATCCTTGGCATCATCAATATCATTACCTGCATCAATACTTCTTTCTGTCAATTTCTGTGCCTTGTCTGGTGACATTCCCTTATTGATGAAGTCCTGATAAATAAGATTTCTTCTAAGCTGCTCTCCTCTGTCTCCTTCCTCACTAATCTGTGCATCTGTGATAGAAGAAATATAGCTTAGAGTATTCTCATATTTCTTGATGTCATTTGGCTCTACACCATTCTCCAATGCCTTGGATATTCTCTGCTGCCTGTCATCAAGTCTGGCATTAACTTCCTGTTCAATCAAATCACTGAATGCCTCTGCATCTGCGGCCTTCTTAATGACATCTTCTGTAAGGTTAGGAAAGATACCATCCACTGCCATGGCATTGGCAATGGAAGAGTAGAAGTTGTTTGGAGAAGTACCACTGTCATTGTCAGTGGTGGTATCTTCTTTTTCCTTACCTTCTTTTCTTTCACTACCTACGCTCTCCTGCTGTTGATTCTGGCTTTCATTATCATCAAAAAGCTCTTCAGGATCTACAACATCAGCAGTGTTATTGTCTTCTTTTTCTTTTGTTCCTTCTTGAGTATCCTTAGGTTCTTCTGACTGCTTTTCCTGTGGATTCTCTTCTTGGGATTCTTCATCAGGAGAAGTAAACAAAGTGTCAATCTCCTGCTCCCCTAAAATGTTATTCAAACTTAATCCTTCCATATTGTTTCTCCATTAGTTTGTTTCTACTTGTTAATGCAAAAGTATCAATTTATATTACCATTCTATTTTACCTCATAACTATTCTAAGCATATCTAAAAGAATTACTTAGATTTATACATCTATATTCCTGTTTGTAACTCTTTCTGATGGCTTTCCTGGGTAGTTTTTATCCCAGTATTCATCTGATTCAAGTTCATCAGCATTACTTTCCCCTCTCTCCACCTGACCATCAAAAAGTATAATCTTTTCCTCCCTATAGAGCATAAGCTGTACAAGGCTTAAGATTCTATCAAAGTTACCTGCTGGATTCCATAGAGAAAGTTCTTTTAATAATGCTCTGTTTCTTATGAAATAAAGATTAGGAACAGTAACCTCTGTATCATTACCCTCTTTATCTTTTTCTACTTTATTTACTGACTTCAAGAGCCAGTCTCTTATAAGAGTAAAGCCATAATTGATAATAGGTGTAGTAGCTCTGATACCAAAGGCTGAGTTACCTATTCCTGGGGTTTTGATAAGCTGTCTGTCTGCAAGATACTCTGGAGTCTCTGCTAATAAATAAAGACAATGTTTCTTACTGAAATAGGAAAATGGACCCTTGACATTATTCTCATACATACATTTGGCATTATAGAATAAGCATAGCTTTCTCACTATCTCATATAAATCATCTACAAGACTTGGCCTTCCTGTGTATTCTGCTACAATCCTGTCTGTCCATAAGTCAAGTACAAAGCAACTGCCCAAGGAAGTAGTATTGGCAACATCATTATAGTAAGGGTCTAATGATGCTATATATCTGCCTTGTGGTACTTTATTATCTGCATTCTTCTTAGGCATCTCAAAGAACTCTATAGCTCCTTTTGGATTGTCATCTTTCTTGAGTGGATAGTCTCTGATAGGTAAATCTGTAGTAGGAACATACTTCATTTCTCCATTGCTGTCTGTAGTAAGACTTCCTACATATACATCATCATATTCACCGGGATTGTTGTCCAACTGATTAATTCTCTCTACAAGTTCTGTAACTGGAAAGATGTTGTTCTTACTTCTGATGATAGCCTCTTGAGGAACAATAGGATACTGGGATATACGTTTAGTGATAGTACTGGTATCTGTGCTTCCATACTTTACTTTATATCTGTCATAGCAAAGTGCAAGCAGAGCTTTGGTAACATCACTATTGCCATTCTCATTAATGCAAGTGTTATCATAGTTAATATAAGCAGGATAGAACATAGTCATCTCTCTTCTACCCTGTCCTTCTTTATCAAAGACATTCTCAAGTGGCTCCATATTGTAACCCTTTGGAGAATAGATCATCTCTGCAAAACTTGTGAAATCACTTTGATCATCACCTGCTGTACCATAAGCTATAATCTCACCGAATACTGAGCTACCCTGCTCTACTGATGGTCTGATAAGATTATACATATTTAGCAAGTCCTTAAAGATACCTGCCTCCTCAATAAGATACAGCACACCACGTGATCCATTCAGCTTATCTTGATTAACACCTGAGATAATACCTGTTACTTCATTCCTACTGCCATATTCTACATCACTGCCTGTTAACTTATAGCCCATCTTCCATGTAAGATCTGCTGTACTGCTCTTAAGTCTGTGACTTGGAAACTGTGTATTCTTAGCACAGAAGTCTATATTATCCTTAAATACTGACAATATCTGGTTAGTACCTATAAGCTTTGTTTTATCTGCTGCTGTTACAAGACACTGCACTCCTGTATTATTATCTCTTGTTTCTCCTAAGATAAATCTCTTGGCAAGCATGGCTGCACCTAAAGTAGTCTTTCCTCTACCACGTGAGGCTAACTCTGCTGCTTGATGACCATGCTGTCTGGCCTGCAAAAAGTAATGACTTACAAAGAACTGACCATCCCAGAACTTAGGTGGCTTTACCACACGTATATCCAAGCCATCTTTTCTTCTGACTGTTTGGTGCATAGGACAATAGTTAAGCATGAAGTAGTAGTCTCCTGTTACCCACATGCCTGTATTAGAATCCACATAGCCGTCTCTGCATCTTCTTACTTCTTCTCTGATGTATTTTCCAAAGTCACTATTAGGATTTCTATTAGGTTTAAGATCTATATATTTTCCTGTCTCTTCCCATGTCTTTGCTGCACTTCTAAAGTACTCACTATTCTCAAGTATAGGAGGATGTGTAACATCAATAATAGCTTTTCCTTCTTCATCTCTTGGTAACTCTGATACCAATGGTCTGTCAGGAGATACCATCCATTTAATAAATGGTACATTATTAAGGAAATCCCAAAACTGATCCTGCACCTCTTGAGGATACTTCTCCAAACGTAATTCCTCAAGAGATGTCTGACACTTATTAAACTTCATCTCTTCCATTATTATTAGTTACTCTGATTTTATGGCATGACTTTCGAAAGTCCAACCTTCTTCTGTTGTTATATAATATCCACTGTCTTGATCTGGTATTTCCTTATGCATTAAAGCATAAGTTTTTAAAATAAAATCACTATTTTTTACTTTTAAAATCGAAATTACTGTTGACAGTAAGTCATATGCACCATCAATAAGAATGCATTTTTTACCTGAAACCGAAGCTTCAGCTATTTCATCATAACTCTTATCAGTACTATCAGAGTCCGCATCATAATTGATTACAAACAGACTATCTTGACCAGCATTAGAAACTTTATCTATCTTTTTGTTTTATACTGTCTATTAATCTCTTAAAAAGGCTTTTACTTACATACTGTGTCATATTATATCTTTATTTATTACACTATCTGTTTTGTGCTATGTCCTATAAGACATAGTTAGCATCAAAGAATACAGGAATAGTTTAACCTATACCTGTATCTTTGAACACCTCCTTTTACTTTTTCAGTTTACCACCACAAGCATACTTCCTTCCAGTACTCTTGCTACTTGTCTTAGGGCTCTTCTTGCACCCGCTTTTCTTTCCACCTTTACATGCCATAATATTCTATTTCAAGCAGTTCTTGTAAATACACTACCTATTAACTTCCACTTTTCTGTATAAGCATTATGATTTCTTACATTCCTGGTAATATTAATAATAGTTGTAGGAGAGCACCCATTCATAATAATTTTTGCACCAACTTGGAAACCTCTGAAGTTATTACGATCATCATTTATGTTTATATTATCAAAATTTGCTCCTGACAAATCTAATAATAGAAGATTAGGAAGTTGATAAAAAACATTTTCAAATTTTGTAAATTTGTTCCAAGGAAAGTTCCCTGCTTTAAGTTCTGTCAATTTGCTGCATTCTGAAAAAGAATTAACTAAAGATACAGAATTAGCATAGTTAAGTTTTACTCCATTTACATTAATAAGATCAGAGTCACACCTATTACAAAAATTATTTAAGTCATTATCCGCAATAGTATTAGCTAAAGTGATTTTCATGCTAATAATGTTCTCAGGTAAAAGTCTTGTACTCGATAAGTTAGACCATAATATATTTTCAATAGTACCATTTACCTTAGATAAATCAGCATCAAAATAATAATTTAATGTATGTGGTTCTCGCTTATATTCTCCTTTGCTGTTCTTTAATAAAGTACACTTAACATTACCCTGAGAAGTACTTTGTTTGTCAGAACTTACAACAGTAAATATTAAGTCATTATTTGCAAAGGTACTAGGATCAAGAGTAGAACTTTTAGCAATAGTTCCAATAACATGTCCCTCAGGATACCCTTCCCACACCAGCTTGTCACCAAGGTATATCTTGCTTAGTTTCTTGTCCCCTAAGCAGATACTTTCTGCTTTTTTATCTCCTAAGTATATCATATCTACCTCCTTATTCCTCTGGAATACAATACAATGTGTTACTATCCTTAGTAGCTAATGCTGTATAGGCACTCTCTGTAGTAGATACTAACTTAGGAAGACTTTCAACTTTAGCAGGTAATGCTGCACCTACTATATCACCTTCAGAATTATATCCTATAAATTTATAATTATCAGATGGCTTATCACTATCAACAGTGCAATAGTTATGTATTACCAAAGGCTTATCTTTTAAATTATATGATGCAAATACATGAATATTCTCAAACAGATTGCCAAAAATTATATAACAAACTCCATTAGCAACATAGTTATTATAACATTCATTTCCAAAGCTAATATTAGTTGAGTTACTACCAATGAAATTGCCACTACATGAAAGTTCAAAAAGTACAAAAGGTATAATAAGTCTATGTCCAATTATTTTGCCTGAACTTGTTATACGTTCAAGTTTTCCCTTAATAACATTATGAGCAGTTTTACCCGGCACCCCACCATGGCAGCTATCATCAGCAATATTTACTTTATGATTATGGATAAAAGCAGTATAATATACGAATGTATAAACCCAATCGCCATTACTCAGCATCTGTATATTCTTAAAATCATAAGGACAGTCATTATACCACTCATCAATCATACGATAGATAACACCTCTGCCTTTCTCATTAACAGTAGCATTAGGATAAGCAGCAAGAAGCTCTTCCTTAGTACCTGTTGAGGCTGTTCCAAGTGAAGTTCCTAATGTATATGTGCCATCTGAATTAGAACTAAGTTTATATATAGTATTATCTTCAACAAAAAAATTGAAGTCACTATAAGAACTGGCATCCTCAACATACATATATAAATCATTATTGTTTAAAGCGTAACTGTGATACACTTCTACATTCTTCGTTTCATCAACATACACAATGCTATGATTACTGCCTATAGTTGATCTTTTATATTTTAATACGCAAGTTTTTCCTGCCTTATATAAGTAATATGTAAAACTACCACTAACTACCTTAATTACACTTGCATCATCATCTGCCCATGCAAACCTCTTAGTATCATTATTCAAACTATACCAAAGCTCCCATGCTGCAAGATTACAGTCTTTGAAGTAGGTATCACCATCATGCAAGCAAGCTCTTGCTTTCTCATTAAGCTTACCAGCACTGTCTGCTGTCACTATGATGTCAAACTGATGACCAGCACTCTGTGTGTTTTCCTGCTTGGTAGTACACTGATAATCAGTGATCCTATACTGCATTCCTGGAGTAAGTTTGCCAGTGTCCCTAAGACTCTTCAGCTCATACCATGTAGTATTAGTAACAGAAGCTAAAGAAATGTCATCAGCAAGCTTGGCCTTGGTAACACTGCCATCTGCCAACTTGTTAGTGGTGACACTAGCCTCTGCTATCTGAGGAAACAGGGTGTTGTTCTCATTATCCTTTAATATTACGTTTTTACTTGTTGCCATAATATATTATATTTTATGTTTTCTTTTAATGTTATTGCGTTAGCCGTTAGGTTTGCAGCTGTTGTAAAGCTGCTCTATAAAATCCCTATAAAGCTATTTCACTTCCTCAAAGGTTATCTTACTTGCCAGCTCCTTGGTAATAGCTGCTGCTGCATTCTTGTCATCAGCAATATAGTCTGCTATCTCCTTCAAGGTATCATAAGCCTCTGGAGCACCATTAACTAAGTCAGCAACAGCTTTCTTGACAGAACCTTCTGTATCCTTGTCTCCATTAAGTATATTTATTGCAGACTTATTAGCAGCAATGGCATCAGCATTTTTCTTTTCCTCTGCCTTTGCTCTTGTTACCTCAGCTGTCACATCTGCCTTTGCAGCATAGGTATTATTAGCTGTCTCTGTGGTAACATACTGGTCATGAGTATGTGAAGTAATATTACCTGTCAACAAACTCTCAATAAGCTCTTTTGTAAGTGTAGTTGAAGGACTGACTCCTGTATCCTTATAACCACCTTCACCATTATTAATAGTTCTGTCCCACTCCCACCATGTCTTTGTATTGGGATTAGTAGAAGATGTGTCTATCTTAGGAGTCTTTCCTTGCAAGTCTTTCAGCTGCTGCTCTGTAAAGTCACTATATTTAAAGGCTGCTCCTTTTACATAAATAGTAGTCCTCTCATAAGCCTTAGTAGCAAGGTTATACTTATAGACAAAGTAATCCTCACCAACATAAGTAGGATGATTGGCTACATCAAGAGCTGTATCCTTGGCTGCTGTAGTGTCTTTTGTAGCATCAGTAGCTGCTCTGGCTGCTTTCTCTGCTTCTGTCTTTGCTTTCTCTGCATCATCAATAGCCTTATTGACATTACTGGTAGCAAGCCTTGCATCATTGGCTGCATGGTTAGCATCTGTAACTGCTGTAGAAGCATCATTAGCTGCTTTCTTGGCACTCTCTGCAATTCCTTTACAGTTCAATGCTGCTGTAGCTGCTTCTTCCTTGGCTGCATTGGCATTGGTAGCTGCTGTATTTGCTGCTTCTGCTGCTGTCTTGGCTTCATTCATGGCCTTGGTAGCATCATTGGCTGCTGCCACACATACTGCCTTTGCTTCTGTGGCATCCTTTATTGCTTCATTGCAGTTGGCTGCTGCCTGACTGGCGGCATTCTTTGCTTCTTCTACATTATTAGCTGCCCCAAGTGCTCTGTCTGCTGCTGTACTGGCATTGGTTGCTGCTGTGTTGGCATTATTTACTGCACCCTCTGCAAGCTCTTCTGCTGCCTTGGCTTTAGTAGTAGCTGCTTCTGCATCCTGCAAGTTCTTGGTAGCCCTGTCATTAAGACTGACAATATTGCCCTGCAATACTTCCATGGCTGCCTTAAGGTCATTATAAGCATTCTCTCTGTCAGTAGCATTCTTATTGGCATTGCCTATCCAACTGTTATACTGATTAAGAATATCCTGATACTGCTTCTGATACTGCTCTTCATCAGTCTTAAGCTGATTATACCAGTCTTCCTGTCTCTTGGTTTCATTCTTGTTGAAAGTGTCAGTATAACTCTGTTCATTCTTTGCATATTCTGCAAGCAATGTGTTTACCTTGTTGACCAATGCCCTGTAGCCTGCATTATCATTAAGATCATTCACCTCTGCTATGGCAGTACCTATTTTGCTGCCATCAAGAAGCATTGCCCATGAGTTTGTATCAGTAAGCTCAGCATTGTTGTCATCAACAAGAGAAACATAGATGGAATAACCACTATATACCACATGGCCCTTGGCATAGAAAAGGTTATTGTTGAACTCCCCCTTAGGAGTTAATAAAGTTATGTTATTGCCCATCTCTTTCTATTTTTAGCTAATTTCCTTCTCCTTCCATTCAAGATTATCCATGCACTTTGTCATATAAACAGAATGCATGGATAATAATTTATTATGCTCTCACTTCCTCATAAGTCAGCATAGGACTCAACAGCTTGGCATTGATAGCTGCAATAGCATTACTGTTAGTTTCTTCTGCTGCCTTTGCTCTTGTAACCTCTGCTGTAAGGTCAAAGCTGTTAGCCTTGGAAGCTACCTGATCAAGCACTGTACTGGCAGTGTTATTGGCAGGATTCTGCAACTCCTGTGCAATCTTCTGAAGAGTATTCAGAGTAGAAGGTGCTGTACCTACTAAGTTATCAATAGCTGTCTTTACTTTCTGGTCTACAGAGCCAGTAACAGTAGCTGATCCCTTTAGGGTATCAATATCATTCTTAAGTGTCTGTAGGTTCTCACTTGTAGGAGCTGAGTTAAGAATATTGATAACCTCTGGAGACAACTGCTCCTTCTTAACAGCACCTGTTGGAATAGAAGTAGAAAGAATCTTAGGATATAAAAGATTACTATCCTTATCCTTCAACTGAATAAGCTTAGTAACTGTTGCTGCAAAACAATAATTTTTCATATTTATATTAACTTTAAGTAATTAATTATCAACTACATCATATATGATGTCTGTACTCTCTTTATCAAGTCTTATAAGCTTTCCTTGTTTGTCTGCCACATAAGACTGTGCTGTGCTTTCATCCACATATATCTTATTAGGCTCTGCCTGTGCAATCTGCCATTTTATAGTACCATTGTCCATATAACTTTGGTATAAGTTACTGCCATTAAAGGCATATACTCCTGCCTTGCTGACCTCAGGATAGTCTGTAGTGAAACTACTCATGAAGACTACTGAACTCATAATAGTAGACTGTGATACTGCCTTAAGTAAGGCACCTACCACATCTGGTGCTAACTTTTGAAGTGTAACACAACCATCCTGTATCTCATCAGTACTGATGGCACCTGCTGCTATCTTCTCTTCAGTAACTGCATCTGCTGCTATATGCCTCTTATCTATAGATCCACTCTTTAGCTTCTCACCACCAATAGTGTTGTCCATGATTTTATCAGACACTACAGAACTGTCATACAGATTGTCTGTCCCCACACTATTGTCTGCAAGCAGCTTATGAGTAATAGCCTCCAAGGCAATCTTCTCTGTGGTAACTGCCTTGTCTCTTATCTTAGGAGTAGTGACAGCATTATCATTAATAAGAAGTCCAAGTTTCCTCTTTGGCTTCTCACTAAGCAAGGCCTCACTGATATATGTTTTTCTCTGTGTACTCATATACTGTCATTTTATGCTACAAAGATAGCAAATGCCATTGACTTTGTAGTTTGTTTAATTATTATCTTAAGGCTTTCTAAATACTTCATTTATAGTCCTTTATTTACAATAACAGTAAGCCTTCAAAGAGAAGCTGTGTTCTGTAAGCATCTGCTGAGCAGATGCCAATAATTACTTACCGTCTTTCTGTTTCAGCTGCCTTTCTTTCAGTCTGACCTCATCATCATGTTTCTTAATGTCAAAGCTCAACTTATCAGCCTGCTGTTTCATTCTTTCATCAAACTGCCTCACCTGTTCATTGAGCTTTCTCTCCTTTTGATCATTATCTGCCACTGTACCTTGGTTCATGAGGGCATATCTTTGACTTTCTGCTTGACTATTTATCTGTGCAACAAGAAGCTTGGTCTCATTATTGTCTCTGTTAATCTGATATTCAAGCTGTTGTTTCTGCTGTTCTGCCTGTGCATTCAGCTGCATCTGCTGTTGCTGCAATTGCATCTGTTGTTGCTGCTGTTGCTGCTGCATTTCCTGCATTCTCTTCTCATAAGTCTCTATCATTCTCTGCTTCTCCTGCAAACTTGAAGTAGTGTAGAGTTTCATGATAGTAGAGAAGTTCAGTGCCTGATTCTGCAATGCTGCCTGTGCAAGCATATCAAGTTTTTGATTCAATTCTTGAATTCCATTACTGTTGTCAACAACTAAGCCATAGTCATTCTCTGCAAACTCATCACCATCTATTTCTGTTATCTTCTCAGCACCGTCAGTAAGAATATAGCTGAACTTCTTCTTCCTGCCTCTAAGACATATCTTTGCTGTTTCCATAAGGCATTCATAGAGCCTCTTCTTGACATTCTCATGAATGTTGAAAAGCCACTGGGTAATGTGACTGCTTTGTAAGGTAGCTCTTTCTACACCACCTACAGTTTCTCTGTTGCTTACCTGCCCTTCTCTCTGTGGTGAAATACCCATTATCTTGCCTATCTGCTGGTCTGTCCATGTAAGTAAACTGATATACTGCTGAATGTCATTACCCAATGAGGCATCTATCACTCCTGAAGAGGCATTATTCATAGCTCCTGCAAGCTTACCTGTAGCCATACCTTGTGTGCCTTCCTTGAAGCTGTTCTCTACTGCAATGCCATTAACTGTAATGTAGTAAAGCCATTTGTCTGCATCCCAGCCTTTAGGCACCTTAGCAAAGTCCATTCTTATTACCTTTCCTTTATTCTTGGCTATCAGCTTATTAAGTCTGTCATGGTACACATCATACATATAGGCATAGGGCTTTACCATATCTACAAGACTAAATGGTGTATAGCCATTATTACTATAGATACTGCCTATGATTCCAAAGTGACATCTGCTTGGGTTACTCATCCTGTTATACTGAATAGGCCTAGGTCTCATGTTCACATAGATGTCCTTGCCTATCTTGGTGCCTTCCCAAGCTTCATTTACCCAAAAGGACTGTTCCTCCTCACCTTTATCAGGATCTATTGTATAGTTCTCTGGATAGAAGTTAAAGGTTTCCTCACCTGTCTCTGGATCATAACTCTTTACTTTCTTTATCTTTCTTCTTGACTTCCAATAAACTCTCAGCACTCTTACATTTCCATTAAAGTCATAAGGAAGTAAGCTATCATCATTATCATCAAAGAGGCTGTTGACATCGAATACTCCTCCTTTCCAATCAGTGTCAATGGCATTAATAAAACCATATCTTGGGTCAAGGTTGTCCATGCTGTCAGTATAGAGATTATCACCATCAACAGGGTTTTCCAATGCCTTTACATCATCCTTGCTAAGCTGATCATAAAATACATCAATAATCTTGCCTGGACTCCAATAATCCTCAAGAACTATCATATCAGCATCCTCTATCTTATCAGAGCCACTGGACTTGATAATCCTCATCTTCATAGGATTGATTTTCCATACAACAGGCTCACCTCCTACTATATCCACTTGATAGGCTTCCTCTCCTACTGTCAAGGCATCTTGAAATCCCTTATGAAGAAGCTGTTCTACATCCAACTCCTTTACATAATGGTTGAGTAGCATATTGGCTCTTTGCTCCCTTTTGTCCTGCCATTGATATTGGAAGTAATCACTGAGATCTTCTGATTCCTTTTTATATTCATCATCACTCTTGGAATCATCAGAGACAAGCTGCAACAGCTTCTGGTTAATCTCTGCATTCTTCTCTTCCTCTATCTCTGACACTGCATTTGGATTAGTTACTACTACTCTATAATCAAATACTCTGTCCATCTCCTCTCCAAGCAGTACATTCAGCTTGGAGTTGATGATAGGATAATGCTGTATGCTGTCAGGAATAAAACTGGCATCAAGGCCAAAAGGATTGAGGTAGAGCTTCAAGTCCTCCACATGAAGTTTGCCATTCAGCAAGTCATAGTTGATTTTCATATCAATCACTGATTTCCTTGCCAAATGATGGTGGAGAAGACTGTGGTCATCACCAAAATCTACACACCTCTTCCTCCATGCCTTGTTCTTCCTGTTATATGATAATTGCTGTGGTGGAAAACCACCTAATGCACTATATGCCATATATCTTTCTTTTTCTTGCAAAGATAGCAGGAAAAGTAAAGTTATATGTAAGCTTAATGGCTGTGCTAAGATAATCTAAGTAATTGACAAAGATAATCAAAAATAATAATAACTACTTTTTATTAGAATATAATTATTACTTTTTATATCTTACCTATCCAAGCTTATCATTACTATAGTATCTATAAATTCTATTGTATCTATAGCTACTATATCTATAAAAATAGGCAAGCCCTCACCGCCATTGGACTTGCCTATCAAACTAAAAACCAATCAACAACTCATGAAAACATTTATCAAATGGATAAATTAACTGTTGTCTGATGCAAAAGTATTCATTCTTCACATACTGTACAATCACATAATGAAGTTACTTAACATTTCTCATAAAAACAATAAGGGGAATGAGCCTTTGCCCATTCCCCTCTAAATATTCTTGAATGATAAAAAACTAATTACTATGTTTTGATTTACCGTAAGTAAATAATCCAACTACAGCTGCTATTGCACCTATAGCTGTTGCTATAGCTCCAGTGTCTGACTTTACATAAATTGCAAAGCAGAGTATTCCTCCTAATAATATGACACATAAAAAGGCAAGTATAGTCGAAACTATTATAAGCCTGCCATTATATTTCAGTGTTCTGTTCTCCCTTTGATGCCTATGTTCCATCTCCTTCTCAGCCATTAAAAGTATTCTCTCTGCTGCTCCTGGAACTATAACATCATACTGTTTTAGTGACTCTGGAGGAGGAAGAGGGCCATGCCAAGCCTCCATTTGAGAGACTTGATGAACTTCCGTTTTTTGTTTATTGTCGTCCATAATTATTCATTGCTGCATATATATCCCTGCCTACATTTTCCCAATCACCCTTGATAGCCTCACTGTCAGAGTGCCTATCAATAGGCATAGGATTATTTCCCATACCAAATAGATACAGAAAAGTTTTCCAAAATATTTTCATATCTAATCTTGTTAATCTTCAACTACAGAAAGTTCTTTCTTGTCAGTACATAAAACAACCTCCTTGTTTATCATTGCAAAGATAAGCTATTTACCTAAATTATCCAAGTAATCTACTTGGTTTTTGTTTGCTGTTAACATTCCCACAGGTTTAATAACTCCTGAGAAGCACAGATTACAATAGGTGATTACTCCATTGTGTATCTTTCTATGACAATTTGCACAAACACAAATGGTCTTTGTCAACTCCCTCTTCACATCATCCAGTGTTGCACTATGTGGTATCTTTCCTATGCTGAAGCACTTAGTGTCTTTATCCATATGATGAAACTCAAGGCAACAGTCTTCACTCTCTCCACACAGGCAACACCTTGACCTATGCTTCAGCTCTTTAATGTACTGTTTTATTATTGGGCTCAATATCTTTCATTTTAAACAGTTTATATCACTCTTGAAGAATAGAATCATCTATTAGGCTATAGAGCTGTAGGGCATCTGGTTTCCTGCCTACTCTAGAAAATCTAAAATGATAATGCATTACTCATTAGTTTAGATGCCCTTTCTGCTTCTTCTTTGGATGGGTACTGAATTTCTGGAAATCCATCTAGAATAAATTTTCCTTTGACATTACTCAATTTTACCTTCTTAAGCCAAGCTTTATAATCCGATTCTGTGCTCATATTTAATTCTTTTTATTGTTAATAAATAAGGGAGTTACTAAAACAGGAGAGTGTTTAGTCATCCATTCAGCTACCTCTTTCCAAATGTTTGGATTATTTATAGCTGCCTTTTTGATAATATTAAACATGGAAGTCATATCATTATCAACACCAGTATCATCAACATAGTGTTCAGAAGCATATTTTAATTCATCTCCAGATATTGTTTTCTTATCAAAATAATTTTTCAATTGAGTGCCTCTGGCTGATATTTCAGTGCCACCATTTTTGACAAAGTAATCATCTTTGTTGAGAATCTTTGCCAGTGGAGAATTTTCGTTTGGTGTTGCTGAAATGTGAGCTGTTTCATGCCCTTTTAATATGTTATATTGATGCACCATCTTTTCTGCTGTATCAGGGTATTTACTAAACATAGGTCTTTTATATAATGAACGTAAGTCTTGCATATATACAAATGGAGATGGGGCTGCTGCTATAGGCAAATCATTTAATTGAATTTCATGTTTAATTGCTTCTGTCATTGGTAAATTAGAGTACGGAGTATTATGGGTCTTCCACCAGTTTTCTGTTTGTTTTAAAGCATTATCATATGTATCTGGATTTAACGGATTAATATTTTCAAAATAAATAACTCCCTCTTTTGAAGAAAGTAATGGATCACTATTGCTTCTTATCATTGCAGCATAATCTGAATCAGACATTCTTTCTCTTATTTGTTCAATTGGATTTCTTTTAGAATTAGCGTACTTACTAATTTCAGAATTTATAGTATTTGCCTGATTTGTACTAAAATTAAATTTACTACTTAATATATCTTCTATACTTCTTAGGTTATCATTTGAATATGAAATGGGTAAATTAAAAGATAAAGATTTAGCTTTTTGTACCATTTTAGCTGTCTCTTGAGCAATACCTTTACCAGCTCTTACCAATGGAGCCAACTCCAATACTGTCTCTGGAGTAATATTGCCATTCCTTACATCATTATTGATAGCATCTGCACCAAAGTAAGAAGAACCTAAAGCGTCTCCCCAAGGCATCCACTTGCTTCTGCTTGCCATAGTTGCCATATCTACCAATGGCCCTGATATAGCCTGCCCTGCTGCTGTTCCCATCACTGCATCACTTGCACCTGCTGCAAATGGATAACCTGCTACTACGAATGGTGTTGCATTAGCAATATACATCCAATCAGCCATTGCAGGATGCTCTTGCTCCCATATAGCATTAGCCCTGCTCCCAACTATGCCTTTATAGTCTAAGTTAGGGTTCTTTTCCCTGCCATTCTCTATCCAAAGATTATCATTGGATACTGTCTGATTATCCTTAACAGCCTGTGCCAAGGTATAGTTCTTAAGAAACATATCAGCCTTTTGCTCTGGTGTAAGGTCATTGGTAACTCTACTGACTGTTATACCATAATCATCAGTAGGATCATAAGCTTTCCCCAAGTCACCAGTCACAGTATCTCTGAATTTTGCATAGCCATTCTCATCCCATCCTATTTGCTCTACAGAATGACCATTGGCAGTAGTATATCCCCCATCAACAGTCTTATAGATAGAAGTTTTCTCACCACCATTGGCAAAGATATTACCATTAAGAAAGCTGTTCCATGCTCCTAAGAAACTGTTATTTGTACTATTACTATTCATTCCTACAGCACCCATCATCTGCTGTAGTTTCAAGAAGTTAGTTAACCCAGTGTCTTCATCCAAGCTCTTGTCAATACCCTCAAGAGCCTTTGGCTTCTCTTCCTCTTGAGGAAGTTCTATCTTAGGAGCTGTATAGTATGGATGCTCAATAAGAGGATTGCTTACCTCACCATTAAAATACATGATAGGCAAGTGGCTTAAGTTCATGCTAATGGCTTTATCCACCATAGTTCCCTGCATATCAGATGGAGCATATCCCATGAACATTCCTCTTTCTATATTCCTTCTGTTCCTAAGGCCTCTGTACTTAGGATTATAGTCCAATGAAGCCCACATACTATTGGCTACATCCTTGGCTCCTGCCCTACCTTGGGCATACTGCTCAAGCATTGGAAGTACCCTTACTTTAAGGTTTCCTATGCCTACATTATAGCCATAAGAGTACAAAGCATCAAGCTGCTGCTGATTAAGCTTTGCCCTAATGCTTGCAGGTATCACTCTGTTGAAATCAGCAGCCTCAGCATCAAAACTTCTGTTAGTCTTCATGCTGCTGCCTTCCCAATTGGCTATTCTGCTCTTAATAGAAGCTGATGGCTTATAACCTCCACTTGCATATTGATGTTCTTTATAAGAGCTATCATCACTATAGTCACTATCATCTCTATCATTACTATCATCACTATAGTCTCTATAGCCACTATCTTCACTACCCTCCTTGTAACTATCAGCATAGTCATCCCATGCTTTTCTTATATCTTCAAGAGTAGTAACACCATTCTTAACAGCTGCTGCCATTACATCTGATTTATCAAGCATTGACAGTTCATTCCAATGCTTAGGTCTTTCAAGCTCTTCACCTTCTGCATTATTAGAAGACTGGTACCATCTTCCATTTCTAAATCCAACGCTATCAGGGTTTTCTATAGCTCTAATATATTGATTTGTCAGTGATTTATCTTTATCTTTTTTCTTTGCCATAGCTTATTTTTCTGTAGTATATATGTAATGAACATGGTCTATAATAGTATCATAATTCCTATCAGCCCCTCTCTGAAGGATATATTCTCCTTGGGCAGTTAAGCTATCAAGACATTTATAAACATCATAGTATAAAGAGATAGATCCAGAAGTATCTACAGAATCTACATTTACAGAATCCTCACTATGGCTTCCATTGCTTCTATAGCCTCTATTGCAGCCTATGATAAGCAACATCATTCCTATTATCAATAGTATCTTTCTCATACTTTCATTCTTTTTCCTGCAAAGATAACCAATTAGCAACTATCTCCCAACTATTTAAGCACTTTTCTTAGGCTTTCTCCTAACTTTCTTCTGAGCTGCCTTATAGTTATCTGCCTTGCATAGCATTTCATGAAACAGGTACTCTTGAAGATAGGCTTCTGTTTCCTCATCATCAATGCCCCTGCATTCACACAAGTTATGTGCTGCATGGTGAAACTCATGCACCATTGTCTCATAAGGTACCTTATCAGGAATAGGAGCATTAAAAAATACTATTATATCCTTTGCTGCATTAGGTGCTGTCAGAGTACTGCTGTACAGATAATCACCCTCAAGGAGCTTTCTGACTCCTTCCTGCATTAAGTTGGCAGTATCTAACTCCTTGTCTATCTTAAGTGCTGCATCCTTAAGAACAGATGCACCATCATCTACAATAACAAATATTGCTGTACACAGAAAGTCTATATTGATGGTACAATACCATACTTTTTCTATTTTCTCTTTCTTCATAAGCCATTAATCAAATCCCAAATCACCTACTGTAAGCTCCTGTGAGCCTCTTGTATTACCTTGCTCCTCCAATTCCTTGGTCACTGCCCTTTCAGCCTCTGAAAGGTCTTTAATCAGCTTAGGCATCTTACTCACTACTGCTGCCACTGTATTAATGGCACTCACTTTGTCTTTTTCATCTAAGTCATCAAAGTCAATGCTTGTCAATGCCTGCCTCATCTTGTCTACAGTTAACCTCACATCAGCAAGCAATTCTGTAGAGGGTGTCTTGGTAAGCTTCTTATAAGCTGCCACTGCATCCTTGAACTCAGCTGTATTGTGGAACTCACTGATTCCCTCCTGCTCAAGTACCTCTGCAAGTCTTTCCTTTTCATCTGATATGTAGGCATAGTTGCTGGATGGGTCATAAACAAAGTAAAGTACACTCATCTGTTTGTAGAAAGTTTCCTTGCTCTTACTTCTATCCATGTTCCATAGCTTCCTGATAGGCCTCACAAGCAAAGCCTCATCAGCTACTTTCAACTCAAAATTCTCTGTAGTAATTAATTTCATCTGTCTTTAGTTCAAGTAAAAAATAAAAGCCCAAGCCTAATAGCAGGCTCAGGCTCTTCTCCTAACAACTTCTATCACTGTCTCTTGATGGCCTGTGCTTCCTATGAAGTGGATGGGATTTTTGCCTTCTCTTTCCCATGGGCACCTCATCCATGTAGTCATCTATCTCATTGTGTGTCAACTTTCCCATTGTATTACACGATTACCTTGTTGCTTGGCAATATGATACTGGAGGCTCCTTCTGTCTCCTTGCCTTCAAAAGCATAGAGGATGTCCCTGTCATTAAGCAAAAGGCATTCCTTTGGAGTGTCACCATCATAGATGGTAATGAAGTTAAATGCATACTTGATGGTGGGGTTGTTGTCAAGGTCATTCTGGAGACTGTTCTTGTCATATCTCTTGAGAGCATAGTGATCAGCATTAATCATCACCATATCACCAACCTCAATATCCCTCACTGAGCTGCCAATGGCTACTACCCTCTGCCAAAGCTTCAAGTCTCCCTTCTTGGCCATGATAAGACCTCCATCAATAATATCTTTCTCAAACCTGTCTGCTGTTGTCACTATGGATGTAAACAACGGCTTTACCTTTGTAATTTCCAGCATAACTCTTTTCTTCTATGTTGCTTTCCAAATAATCGGAAAATATTTATTGTTTATTAACTGTTCAAT
>ERZ833963.198-NODE-198-length-94728-cov-34.503671_pt1 | contig 94728 bp, 76 predicted proteins | sample MGYA00519693_ERZ833963 | MGnify/ENA primary metagenome ERZ833963 (study PRJEB31850, sample SAMEA3708748) | human gut metagenome | biome: human gut; feature: human-associated habitat; material: faeces | place: China | collected 2014 ...
AAAACTTTTTCTCCGATACCCACACGACCTACTACGGCAAGGCATTGGCCGTGGTCCGCGGCGGCGATGCCCCCGGAAAGATTACGGTCACGGTGAGAGCAAAAGGCCTGCCGGCCAAAACGCTTGAATTGGAGGTAATCTGAGGAAAAGGCATAGGCCAAACGACAAATCCCGATGTTTCACCAAAAAGACTGCAACAATTGTTGCAGTCTTTTTCTGCGTAATCTACCTCATGGATTTTGCGTAAATTCACATTCTTCTGAAAGTGGGCACATCGGCTGCGCTATGAAGCTGGGAGAGAAAATCAAGCCGGTGCGCATACATCGAGGACTGTCGCAGCGGGAATTGGGCGAGCGTCTGCGTTTGGATGGAAATGTGGCAAATCGCATTGCCCAATATGAGTCGGGGTTCCGAACGCCCAAAGAGAGCAAAAACAAAGAAACAGCCAATGCGTTGAATGTATCTGGAAGATCCTGCGGGATGTGCTGAACGCGGCGCCAAACTATGCGCAGGCGGTGAACATCCCGCATTACGGCTGGATGGCAGTGCTATTCGCGGTGCTGGAACCCAAGGACACTGCGGTATACAAGCTCATCGCGACCAAGCCGGGCGAGGCTGCATCAGAGGGATGATAGAATCACCAACGCCGCCCATTTTTCAAACAGCAATGTGTTCCGGTACAACTTTTCTGTAAGAAGCAAAAAATGAATTTATTTGATTTTATTCTGATTTTTGACTTGTTCATCGACGATTTATATGGTATAATATCTGCTATCAAGTTCATAAGCAAACCCGGCGCAAGCCGGCGACGCAAAGCTATAGGGGCCCATTGGGTCAGCCAGTTGCCAGAAAAAAATGTTGCTTTTTCTGCCATCAGTAGCTTTGTGTTCTTTTTTGAAAACAGAGGTTGACAAGGTTGAATGCACAGAGATTTACTGACCGCAGAGCAGAGCAACTATAATGCTCTGCCGTTTTCGGTTGCCCGCAAATATTGTTTTATAAGGTTAGATAACGCTTTCAGGTATGGGTTCGCCATACCTTGAAAGCGTTGTTTGCTTTTTTAGGCGTCATACATGTAAAGGTAGAGGGGATTGTACTATGAATCTTATAAAGCGTGCCGGTGTTTACAAGGAGCTGGCCATTCTGACAGCGATGCTGATTTTAACGGCGTTGCTGTCTTTCCCGGCGCGTGCGGAAGAGGCGGAAAGCCAGCATGAGCACGTGCGCGTTGGCTTTTTTGCGATGGACGGCTATCACATGATGGATGAGGATGGAAACCGCAGCGGTTACGGCTATGATTTCCTCCGCTTAATGGCGCGCTATTGGGATGCAGACTATGAGTACATCGGCTATGACAAAAGCTGGGAGGATATGCAGCGGATGCTGCTGGACGGCGAGATCGACATGGTCACTTCTGCCCGCAAAACGCCTGACCGCGAAGAATTGTTTGATTTTTCCCGTCCCATCGGAACCAGCAACGGTATCCTGACGATCCGCGGCGATAATACTGCTATCGTTGAGGGGCAATACAGTACCTACAATGGGATGCGTGTTGCACTCCTGAACGGAAACTCCCGGAATGCTGAATTTGCAGAGTATGCACAGACCAAAGGCTTTACCTACACATCGGTTTATTTCGATTCGACTGAGAAGATGGCAGAGGCCCTTCAGGACGGAACGGTCGATGCCATTGTCACCAGTTCCCTGCGCAGGATAAACAACGAGCGCATCCTTGAAAAATTCGGCAGCAGTGATTTTTATGTGATCGTCAAAAAGGGAAATACCGAGCTTCTGAACCAGGTAAATTATGCAATCGATCAGATGAACGCCGCCGAGGGCGACTGGAAAACGACCCTCTATAACAAAAATTACGAAAGCGCTCAAGCCAAAAGTCTGGAGTACACGGAAGAAGAAAAGCGCATCATCGCCCAATATTCCAAGGATAATCCCCTTCACATCCTGTGCGACCCGACCCGGTATCCCTATTCTTATACAGAAAATGGCAAGGTAAAGGGCATTCTTCCGGACTATTTCCGGAAGATAGCGGACTATGCCGGGCTTTCCTATGAATTTCTTGTCCCCGCAACCAGAGATGAATATATCGCGTATCAAAGCGGTAAGGGCACGGTAGACATCAGCATTGATGCGCGATTGGATACGGACAATTACGCAGAAACCAAAGGATGGGGATTGACCGCACCCTATATCACGATGCGCATGGCAAGGGTGACGCGGAAAGATTTTGACAGGAACATCCATGTCGTCGCCACGGTCGATCAGACCGCGGCCCAGTCGATCGAAGATGCAGTGGCACCCGGTGCGGAAAAACTGATGTGCAGTACCCGTCAGGAGATGATGGAGGCTGTCCGTGACGGCAAGGCGGATGCAGCGTTTGTCTACTATTATATGGCGCAGGCGTTTGTCAACGGCGACACGACAGGCACCATGACCTATACGCTGCAGGCACAGCCCACCTTCAGCTACCGCATGGTGGTTTCCTCCACGGAAAATCACGCGCTGGCAGGTATCCTGACAAAGGCAATGTACGCGATGCCGGAGAATCTTGTCGGGGATCTTGCGGCGCAGTACACCACATATAAAGCGACAAATCTGACCTTTGCAGACATGATCCGCCTGCATCCGGTTGCGGCTTTGCTTATCATCGTATTTATCTCGTGCATGGCGGTCGCGCTGATCATTATTATGAGCCGTTTGCAGACGCGCAGAGAATTACAGCTTGCCGCCCAGCAGAAAGCAGAAGAAATGACCACCCTTGCAGAGCAGGCGCAGGCCGCCAGCAAAGCAAAAAGTGTCTTTCTTTCCAATATGTCCCACGATATCCGTACCCCGATGAATGCCATCATCGGCTTTACGAATATCGCGCTGCATCAGGATTCTGTACCCGAAATCCACAACTGCCTGAAAAAAATCGAGGACAGTTCGGATCATCTGCTGTCCCTGTTGAATGATATACTGGATCTGAGCCGCATTGAAAGCGGAAAGGTGGTATTCTCCCCTGTTCCGGCGGATATCACCGCCGTTACGGATAGTGCCATTGAGATCATAAACGGTACCCTTCTGAACCGGAGCCTGAACTTTGAGGTACACCGTGAACCGATGGAAAATCCCTATGTCATGACGGAGCCTGTCCGCATCCGGGAGATTCTGGTCAACATCCTGAACAACGCCGTAAAATTCACCAATGACGGCGGTACGATCCGTCTGGATGTGAGCAACCGTCCGGGAGCCGATGCACAGCACAGGGTGGTTTGCTATCGAGTTCAGGATACCGGTGTCGGTATGAGCGAGGAATTCCTGACAAAGCTCTTTGACGAATTTGCGCAGGAGCAAAACGACGCAAGAACGCAGTATAAAGGCACAGGTCTGGGTATGCCCATCACAAAGGGATATGTAGAAATGATGGGCGGAACCATTGCGGTGGAAAGCAAAAAAGGAGTCGGCACGACCTTTACCGTGGAAATTCCCATGGAGCTGACAAGCTCTGAAAAGGTCGAAAAAACAAAGAAGCCGGCAAAGCGCAAAAGCCTGAAAGGGATCAAGGTGCTTCTAGCAGAGGATAACGATTTGAACGCCGAGCTTGCCACGATACTGTTAGAGGATTCGGAGATGATCGTAACCCGTGCGGCGGACGGGCAGGAGGTTGTCGACCTGTTTGCCAATCACCCGGCGGGTACCTATGATATTATCCTGATGGACATTATGATGCCGAAAATGGACGGACTGCAGGCAGCAAAAGCCATCCGCGCCATGCAGGTGGAACGCCCGGATGCAGAAGAAATCCCCATCATTGCACTGTCGGCCAACGCTTTTGCGGAGGATGTGCAGACCTCTCTGGATGCGGGCATGAACGGTCATATTTCCAAGCCTCTTAATGTGGCGGAGGTAGCCAAAGCCATTGCGAGAAATCTGAATAAGTCATGACCGCTTTTTGCAAATCAAGACAGGTGGTTTCTGGTAAAGATATAGCAATTCGGGGCAGACTTCAAAGAACGCTGCGTGACAAATTGTTCTGTAGCCTCATGTAACCGGTGAAACAGTTTATTGGCGTTGTGTTTCTATAATCTTAAAAATAAAAGAGAACGGCAGGTGCATTTGAGCTGTACCTGCCGTTCTCTGCTTGGCATTACTTTTTTTCCTCAGAATCCTTGGATTCCGGTTCATCCACTTTCTCAAGGAATGTATCCACGAAGGCATTTTCCACCTTTTTATAACCGCCGACCACGGTATCTTCGACCTTATGGTAGGCTGCGGTTGCTTTTTCTGCCATGCCGCCGGTTTTCAGCGAACCATCTTCCTCCAGAAATTTGTCTGCGAACTTGTCCTCAATGCCCTGATATAAGGTTACGAGTAACCTTACCGGGGAATTGGAAAAGCAGTTGCCTTCGGTGGAAGATATTCAAAATAGAATTAAATGAGCCTTTTTGAAATTTGTTAAAAGTATTTTTACCGTATGTTCTTACAGAGTTTATTTGCATTTTGACCACCATTTGACCACTACTGTGCAGTCGCCCCTCAAAATGCCGATAAAGCCTGTTGTGACAACCAACAACGGGCTTTTTCCTGTTTTGGCGGCAAATGTGCAGAGCCAATAAAGTTCACGTTTCATCGTCAGTCTATACTGCCGCGTCGTAGTTCTCCGGCGCCAGGTGCCGGGGGTTCGAATCCTTTCGGGCGCACTTAAAAAGAGGCTGCTGCACAAGGAAAAAATCCAAGTGCAGCAGCCTCCTGTGTTGATGAAGGAGAAACGAAGGGAATATCCAGTTACAGATTCAGTTCAAACTGTTCCACAGTAATGGTTGCCTGACCGTCTGCAGCAAAGGTGATGCCATCGGCGGATTGCGGGGTGTAGATCCACGCTGTCATCGTCTGCTCGCCATCGTTGACAAAGACCTCCACGCTGTTTTTATCCAGCAGGATGCGAAGCTTGAGCGCGCCGTTTTGGCTGCGCACCTTGCAGCTGCGGGTATGCACAATATCGGCGCGGGAACCGGCACAGCTGCGATCCAGCGTTAGCAGCGAGGTGTAGGGGTCATAGGTCAGGCAGGTGTGATACGCTGCATCGGCTGCCAGCTTAATGGTAAAGCTGCGGTATTCGCCCGCTGCCACGGTAACGTTCAAATCCGCAATGCGCCCGCCGATGCCAGCCAGCACAGTTTCATTCTGTACAGTCACATCTTCGTGCAGAGTGCGCTTACCGTGGGCGGCATCCAGCTCCCGAACCGGGGTCTGCACAATGTGTCCGTCCTTCAGATGCAGCTCGCGCGGGCAGATGGTCTGCCCGAACCACTTGCATCCCTGCGGCTTATCCTCGGTGTCAGACCAGGTTTGCAGCCACGCCGTCATCAGGCGGCGCCCATCGGGTGCCTGTGTGGTTTGGGTGGCGTAAAAGTCGATGCCGCCGTCCACCAGCTGCACCTGTTCGCGGGTAAAGGTATGGGTTTTCTCATCATAACTGCCGACAAACGCGATCACATTGTGTCCGTTGTGGAACTCACCGGACGGACGCATTTCCATCGGTCCGACCATCAGTACATGCTTGCCGTCCAGCGGAAAAAAGTCCGGGCACTCCCACATTTTGCCGTACACGTTGTTGTTGCGCGCCAGCACGGTAACAAAATGCCAGTCGAAACCGTCCCTGCTTTGGAACAGTACGGATGCACCGCTGCCGTCCTCGGTCAGGGCAACGGTCACGGCAGAGTAGGTGCCGTCAGCTTCGCGCCAGATCTTCGGATCACGGAAGTCGAATTTGCTGTATCCTTCAGGCAAATCTTTCTGGGTCAGCACCGGGTTGCAGGCAGGTTTTTCGTAATCCAATCCATCGCCCACAGCAACGCTCTGGGTCTGAATATCCCGCATTTCACCATTCGGCTGTTTTTCAGAAACCACGCTGGTGTAGAGCAGTAGCTGCCTGCCATCATCCAGCTCCGTTGCCGAGCCGGAGAAGCAGCCGGGGCCGTTATCAGACGGAGAATCCGGAGCAATGGCGCAGGGCAGATACTCCCAATGCAGCAAGTCTGTGCTGACCGCGTGTCCCCAGTGCATCGGACCCCATTGTGTTGCGTAGGGGTTATACTGGTAAAACAGGTGGTATTTCCCATGATAGAAGGAAAAGCCGTTCGGGTCATTCATCCAGCCTACATAAGGGGTCAAGTGGTAGGCAGGGCGCTCTGCCGCAGAAATGGCAGCGCTGTGCTCTTCCTCGTAATCGCGTGCTTTCTGCAAAATTGTATTGCTCATGGATTCCTCCTGGTGAAACTTATTGCTTTGCGTAATAGGCATCAAGATACTTCTGCATAATCGCCAGATAGTCAGACAATCCGTAGGCTTCCAGTTTGTCGAGGTACTCATTCCACTCAGCATCGGTAGTACCGTTCATGATCCAGTTTGCCTTCTGGGTGTTCATGTAGGTTTGGAGATCTGCCTGAAGGTTGGAAACCTGCTCGGTGTCCTCGTTGCTCATAAAAACATTGGGATAAACATACTTTTTGTTCATATCCGGGGTGTAAATATCCTTGATCCAATCCAAACGGTACTGTGCATCGTCCGGGCAGGTGACATAAACGCCGTAGTAATCATCCAGAACCGCCAGAGGACCGCCGACGCACTGTGCTTCGCGGACTTCAACGGGGGACGCATCGCCGAGGGGAGCGTGCTTCAGCATCGGCTCGCCCTTATCGTTCGTGGACATTTCAAAGATATTGAAACCGGTTTCATCGCCGTAGGTACCCCAGTTGTTCTGGGGAGACTGCAAGGGTGCATACATCTGGTCGAGCCAGGCACAAACCAGCGCGGGGTTCGATGCCTTGGCGGTGACAACACACTTGCCGCGCCCAAAGCCGCTGGTGAAGGAACCGTTCTGCGGGGTGATATTGCGGGTATCGGCAGTCAGTGCGGGCAGGGGTTCCCAATCGGTCAGGTTGTCGATGTTGGCAACATCCCAGCTAAAGCAGACGCCGTAACGACCGGCCTTGCCTTTAGAAACATAGGTGGACCATTCCTGCGTAAAGCATTCGGGGTCAATGAGGTTTTCAGAATACAGCTTGTGCAGCCAGTCAAGACCTTCACGGTAGCCCTGCTGTGTGGCCGCGCAGATAACCTTCAGGTCATCCGTGACGGCAATGTGGCGATCCTTATCGGCATCACCATAGCCCTCACCAAAGCCGTTGATCAGGATACTGGGATCCTGGTCACCGTTGTTGACAATGCAGGACATCGGGATGATATCGCCCTCAATGCCAAACTCACTCTTGATGGCATCCGCGTTGTCGCGGAAAGCGATCAGTACCTGCTCAAATTCATCCACCGTCGTCGGCATCTCCAGACCCAGGAAATCCAGCCACTTCTTGTTGATGAAGCTCATATTTCCCACCGTTTGGATCGCCGTCTTTTCAGCGCCCAACTGCTCGATCCATGGCAACGCCCAGATATGTCCCTCGGAATCTGTACACATGGTACGGTACTCCGGGTACATTTCAAAAACCTTCTTGAGGTTGGGCATATTGTTGTCGATGTAGTCCTCCAGATTGACAATAACGCCCTGATCTGCGTAGCGCAGCAGGTCACTGTCGCTGAAATCTGCCGTAAAGACAAAATCCGTCAGAGTGCTGGGGTTGGACATATTCAGGGTGATTTTATCGCTCCACTGGTCAGCCTGAATAGCCGTCCAGTCGATATGTACATTGGTGGCTTCCTCAAGACGTTTGAAAATGGTACGGTTGTTCGGATCGGATTCACTGCCGACCGGATAGCTTGTCATACCGGTAAAGGTTACCTGCTCCGCCAGAGGAAACGAAACGGCACCGGTAACATCTACATTGGCACCCGAATCTTTTCCGCCTCCGGCACCGCCGCCGCAGGCGGCCAGCATCATAACAGCGCTCGCCAAAGCGCCCATTTTGAGGAAATTGCGGCGTGAAATCAATTTTTTCATTGCGTTTTTCTCCTTTTTTAATATTGCGGCCGGGAAATCCCGGTCGAGTTTTCCTAATGATCAGCCCTTGACAGAGCCCGCCATAATGCCTGCATCAAAATACTTTTGGAAGAAGGGATACATGACCAGCAGCGGCAGGCTGGAAATGATAATGGTTGCATACTTGAGCAGCTCGGCCATTTTTGCGCGTTCAGCCGTGCTTTGAATATCGGCAATCATACCGGATTCAGGCTGGCTTTGGATCAGGATAGAGCGCAGCACCAACTGCAGGGGCTGTTTGGAGGCACTGTTCAGGTAGATCATCGCGTCAAAATAGCTGTTCCACATAGCGACAAACTGCCAAAGAGCAAGCACCGCCACTACCGGCATACAAACCGGCAGCAAGATATTAAAGAAGTAGCGCATTTCGCTGGCACCATCCACATCGGCTGCCTCACGAAGCTCACGCGGGATCCCCTGATAGTAGGTACGGGCAATGATCATATTCCAGACGCTGAATGCACCCGGCAGGATGACCGCCCACATGGAATCCAGCAGACCGATATTGTTGATGAGCAGGTAGGTAGGGATCAGACCGCCGTTGAAGAACATCGTGATAACGAATAAGGTGTTGAAAAATTTCTTTCCCTTGAAGTCCGGCAGCGACATCGGATAGGCTGCCAGCATCGTTACGGCAACGGAAATGACGGTAAATATAACCGAATAAAGAACAGCGTTTTTGAAGCCGACCCATATCTGTTTGTCCGAGATGACGCGCTCATAGGCATCCAGGCTCCATTTGCTGAAGTCAAAGGAAATGCCCTTGTTTTGCAATGTGACGGGATCCATGAACGAAGCGATCACAATGTAAACCATCGGCACAATAATGGCGATGAGAAACACAGCCAACAGTGCATAGCCGCAGTAGAGGATAGCTTTGTCTTGTTTGGTATAGATCTGCATTCCCGACTTTTTCTTAGACATAGCGGACACCTCCTTACAAGCCTTGCCCATCGTTCATCTTGGCAACGACTTTGTTTACAGCGATAAGCAATATGACATTGATAACTGTGTTGAACAGACCGACTGCTGTTGAAAAGCTGTAATCACCGTCTAACAGACCTTTTTTATATACATAAGTGGCGATGATTTCTGCCGAATTCAGGTTCAGATCCGTTTGCAGTGCGTAGGCTTTTTCAAAGCCGATGCTCATAATGTTGCCTGCCTGCAGGATGAACTGAATCACGACCATATCCTTGATGGCGGGCCATTCAACGGTTCGTATTTGCTGAATCAGGTTCGCGCCGTCCAGCATGGCGGCTTCTTTCAGCTCCTGGCTGGCGTTGGAAAGCGCGGCTGTGTACATAATGGAGGACCAACCTGCGCCCTGCCAGATTCCGCTGATGATGTAAATCGGGCGGAAAGCCTCCGGCAATGTCATAAAGTTGATGCCGGTATGAAACAGCCCATTTACAGGACCTGTGACAGACAGCAGAACGCGCACGATACCGCACAGCACGATCACGGAAATAAAGTTGGGCATATACAGGACAAGCTGTACCTTCTGCTTGATCTTATTGCTTTTAATGCGGTTGAGCAGGAAGGCCAACAAAATCGGAATGGGGAAGCCCCACAGCAAGCCATAGACGCTCAGTTTCAAGGTGTTGATCAAATACCGCATGAAATCCGGCGAGGACAGGAACCGCGTAAAGTTCTTGAACCCGACCCATTCGCTGCCCCAGATGCCCTTGAACGGGTTGTATTTTTGGAAGGCGATCAGTACACCGCCCATAGGAATGTAGCGGAATACAAGGGTCAGCAATACAGCCGGCATCAGAAATAGCAGGTAGAGCTGCCAATGACGCTTAATGTACACCCATGTATTATGCAGTTTACGGTCAACCGCCATGACCGCGCTTTGGGGTGCAACTGACTTTGGTTTCATGAATCATTCTCCTCCTTTTTGATTTCATTGTACCGTTTCTTCTTTGTTTTACATTTGCACAACATGTTCTGCTCAGACCCCCTTGAATGGTGCATTTGTAAAACCCTGTGATTTATTTATACCATCACCAATCGCAAAAGTCAATGGCGTTTTCCTCGTTTTTAAGCGAATTACGGTACATTCGTGCAGCTGCACAAAAACCAGTGCGTGCGAATGTGCAATATGCTGATTTGTGCTTTTACATTTGACTAATTTGTGCATATGCACTATACTGGTATCAGAAACACAGGAATTTTCCGGACGGAGATACCTACAGAATATAGCAGAGTACATTTCTTACTTATAGAGTGTACAGAATCGAGGCGGATCATGTCTTCCAAAGTCACCATTCAGGATATTGCCAACGAGCTTCAGCTCTCCCGCAATACGGTTTCCAAGGCTATCAATAACACCGGCGTTCTGGCCGATGCCACACGGGAGAAGATCCTGCGCAAGGCTGCCGAAATGGGATACAAGCAATTTTCCTACCTTCCGGTATTTGATGGGAACAGCAACGCCGGGGATGCTTCCATTCTCCCCGTCGATAAGCGGGAAATTGCCATACTGACAACCCGTTTTCTGAATAACTCCCACTTTGCCGCAATGATGTTGGATCGCTTTCAATCAGAACTTCAGCATCTTCACGCCTGTATGACGATCCACCGCATTTCGCCCGCTGAGCTGGCTGCAAAGGAGCTGCCGTCTTCCTTAAACACAGAGCACACGGCAGGCATCATCTGCTTTGAAGTATTTGACTATGATTACGCCCAGATGCTTTGTACGCTGGGCATTCCGCTTCTTTTTGTGGACACACCCGTGATGGAAATGCGCCCTCCGCTGCAGGCTGATCGGCTGTATATGGAAAACCGTATCGAAATTCAGAACATGATGGCGCAGATGGCACAGCGCGGACGAAAACGTATCGCCTTTGCCGGGGATAAAGAGCACTGCCAGTCTTTTCATGAACGTTACCTGGCTTACAAGGATGCAGCCGAGCATTTTGGTATGGCAACCGACTGGCCGACCTGCGCAACGCAAAAAACGCAGCCAAACTATTCGGAGTATCTGTATCAGTCGCTGCGCGGTTGCCCGACCATACCGGACGCTTTTATCTGCGCTAATGATTTTATAGCAATGGATCTTATCAACGCCTTGCATCGGCTTGGCTATTCCGTTCCGGATGACATCTGGATTTGCGGCTTTGATGACAGCCAAGAGGCATCGTATTTTTCACCTCGGCTGACATCCATTCATATTCACGGGCAAATCATGGGGTATGCCGCCGCCAATCTGCTTATGACCCGTATTGAGGAGCCCTCGCTGAATTATCGGACTGTTTATACGGAAACGAATCTGATCCTGCGTGAATCCACAGGAGATTGAGAGGTACAGTATGCGTGACCTGTGGGACAAGCCGTGGTTTTCTGTGCTGACAAAGCTGACATACAGCGCCTATCTGAACATTTTGTGGCTTATATGCAGTCTGCCGATTTTTACGATCGGCGCCTCCACTACGGCGCTGTTTTACTGCACATTGAAAATGGCTGAGGATCGTGATGAAGGTCTTACCCGTATGTTCTTCCGTGCGTTTCGCAGCAATTTCAAGCCTGCCACAAAGCTGTGGCTTATCCTGCTGGCACTTGGCTGCTTTTTGGGCGTTGATGGCTTCGTGTTGAGCCGCCTTTGGAACACCAGTGCATTCTGGACGATTTTGACAGCGCTGGTGATCGGTGCTGCCGTGCTGTACGCCATTGTACTGCTCTACGCATTTCCCCTGCTGGCACGTTTTGAAAATACGACGCTTGGCATTTTAAGGACCTCCTTTGCCGTCGGGGTTCGCTATTTGTTCTGCACCCTGCTGATGGCGTTCATTTACGCTGTCATGGGGTGGATCACAGTTTGCGTATTCGCGCCTGCCTTTCTTTTGGGAATGGGCTTGTGTGCCATGCTATGTTCTTTCCTCTTGGTAAAAATCATTCATCTTATCGGCGGAGATCCCGATGCGGCAGATGAGGAATCGCACGATGAAGAGCGCTGATCTTGCCACCCTGCGCGCTCTGCATGGGCGCAAAAGATGGGAGCACATTTGGGCATACTACAAACTCCCCATCATTGGAATTTTAATCGTTTTATACATTTTCGGATATGCCGCTTATCGGCATTTCACCAAAAAAGAAACTGTACTGTACGTTAGCCTTGTGAACATTTCAGCCGGTTCTGATTTGACCGGGCAGCTTACTGACGGCTTTGCCCAATATGCGCATCTGACAAAAAAGCAGCAGGTCAACCTGCTGACCGGACTGATGATAAATGAAACTGCCAATGTCGATGAACAATATGTCTATGCCTCTGAGCTGAAGCTGCTGGCTGCTGTCAGCGCACAGCAATTAGATGTTATCCTAATGGACACCGCTGCGCGAGAGCAACTGCAAGACGAAGAGTATTTTCTTGACCTCCGCACATTGGATGCAGATTTCGGCAGCTTGGATGAATTGTCTGCCGATGGCGTAACGCTGGATATTTCCGACACGCCCCTCATAGCACAAGCCGGCTTCGAGGGATCCGTTTACCTCGGTGTCATTGCAAATGCACCGCACCCGGAGCGCGCAGCTGCCTATATTCGCTATCTTTTGAAGTAGTAAAGCTGCTTCTTTTTTGTTCGATACATTCAGCAAGGAGAGATACACATGGATATTGTAACGATTGGTGAAGTTTTGATCGACCTGACCCAGACCGGCAGGGATGAACGCGGCATTCCGCAGTTTGCGGCAAACCCCGGCGGCGCCCCCGCCAATTTGGCGGTTGCCGCCGCCAAGTTGGGCGCACAGACTACCTTTATCGGCAAGGTGGGCGAGGATGCCTTTGGCCGCTATCTGACTGAGGTTTTGCAGGAAAACAAGGTAGACACCCGCTATATGGTCACCGATGCCGACCACCCCACCACCATGGCCGTTGTTTCGGTGGATGCCTCCGGTGAGCGGGATTTCAGCTTCTACCGCAGTGCCAACGCCGATGTAATGCTGTGCAAAGAGGACATCCCGGAGGAAGCCCTGAAAGCAGCCAAAATCGTGCATTTCGGCTCGGTCAGTCTGACCGCCGACCCCGCCCGCACCGCTACGCTGGACGCCGCCGCCCGTGCCAAAAAGCTGGGGGCAATCATCACCTACGACCCCAACTACCGCGCCAACCTTTGGCACAGCGAGGAAGAAGCGATTGCACAGATGAAAGCTCCCCTGCCGCTGGTGGATATCCTGAAGGTTTCGGACGAGGAGCTGCCCCTGCTGACCGGCATCACCGACTGCGAAAACGGCACGGCGCAGCTGGCACAAAACGGAATTCGGCTGATTTTTGTCACCTTGGGTGCAAACGGTGTGTTCTACCGCTTTGGAGAGAAAACCGGTCATGTAGCCGGTGTTCCCTGCAAGGTGGGCGACACCAACGGTGCAGGCGACACCTTCTTTGGGGCAGCGCTGTCCAAGCTGTGCAAGGAGGATTTGAACTCCCTGACGGCGGACAAATTGGAAAGCATTCTAGCTTTTGCCAACAAAGCGGCCAGCATCACCACCAGCCGCCGCGGTGCCATCCCCGCCATGCCCACCCTGACAGAAGTGGAGGGCTGACTCATGGCGCAGGAATTTTCCACACGATTTGCCCGCCATAAGGACGAGCTGGAATGGCTGTTCATGGAATTGTACAACAACCGGGAAGGGTTGGAGGTTCTGGAACGGGAGATGGCAGACGCCTACGACGCCCGCAGCGCCGAGCTGAAGGCGCTGGACAAAGCCCGTGCCGCAGACCCGAACTGGTACAAGCGTGGCAATATGTTCGGCATGACGATGTACACCGACCTGTTTGCCGGAAATTTGAAAGAATTGGCAAAGAAGCTGCCCTATTTCAAGGAGCAAAAGCTGACCTATCTGCACCTGATGCCTTTACTGCAGATGCCCCATCCGCACAACGATGGCGGCTATGCGGTGGAGGATTTCGATACCGTGGACCCGGCTCTCGGCACGAATAAAGACCTCGAAAATCTGACCCGCGAACTGCGCAAGGCCGGCATCAGCCTGTGTCTGGATTTTGTTATGAACCACACCGCCAGCACCCACCGCTGGGCCATGGCGGCAAAGGCGGGCGACCCGTGGTTTCAGGCGTATTACCACCTCTATGATGACCGCACCATCCCCGACCAGTACGAGCAGACCGTGCCGCAGGTGTTCCCCAACACCGCGCCCGGCAACTTTACCTGGTGCGAGGAGATGCACAAGTGGGTGCTGACCACCTTCCACGACTACCAGTGGGATCTGAACTACGCTAACCCGGCGGTGTTCGTGGACATGACCAAAAGTATTCTGCATCTGGCAAATCTGGGTGTGGAGGTGTTCCGCATTGACGCTGTGCCTTACATTTGGAAACAGCTTGGCACGACCTGCCGCAATTTACCGCAGGTACATACCATCGTGCGGATGCTGCGCATGGTTCTGGAATGTGTCTGCCCGGCGGTCATCCTCAAGGGCGAAGTGGTCATGGCGCCCAAGGAGCTGGCGGCGTACTTTGGCACACCCGAAAAGCCGGAATGTCACATGCTTTACAATGTGTCCACCATGGTCAACCTGTGGGCTGCCTTGGCAAGCCGTGACACCCGCCTGCTGAAGGCACAGCTGGACGCCCTGCACGCCCTGCCGGGCAACTGCTGGTTTGTAAACTATCTGCGCTGCCACGATGATATCGGCTGGGGTCTGGATGAAGCGGCTGAGAACCGTTTTGATATTGACCCCCAAAAGCACAAGGAGTATCTCTACCATTTTTATGCGGGCGATTTCCCCGGAAGCTGGGCAAAGGGAGAGTTGTACAACTACGACCCTGCTACCGGCGATGCCCGCAGCTGCGGCACCACCGCCAGCCTGTGCGGAGTGGAGCAGGCGCTGGAATCGGGCGATACGATCGCGCTGGACTACGCGGTCCGCCGTGACCTGCTGCTGCATAACGTCATGGCATTTTTGCAGGGATTTCCGATGCTGAACTCCGGCGACGAGATTGCCCAGCTCAACGGCTGGGATTATAAGTCCGACCCCAATCGGGCAGACGACAGCCGCAACCTGCACCGCAGTGCGTTTAACTGGGATAACGCAAAACAGCGCACCCAAAAGGGTACGCTGCCGAACAAGCTGTGGCAGGGCATGGAAGAACTGCGCAAAATGCGGGCAGACGAGTGCTTTGCCCCGGATGCGTGGGTAACCACATGGGACACCCACAACCCCGGCGTCCTGGCACTGGTACGCAAGCACGGCGAGGAAACGCTGGTGGGGCTGTTCAACTTTACCGAGTACCCGGCAGGGGCCGGTCTTGACGCTTTGGGCGGCAGCTACCGTTCCGCAGACGGTCAGCCCGTCTGGCTGGCGGATGTAGAACTGGAACCGTATCAGGCACTGCTTGTGAAGAATGTATAAGCCTTGAGGCAGACATATATCCCCGTTCGGCTGCACCATCCATGCAGGTGGTTATGAAATGATTGTCAGGCATTTTACGTTTATGCCTTTTACGCTAGGGCGGGGCGTGGGAGTGAATCAGATTTGATTCACTTTTTCGGTTTTGATCCAAGATGGTCCTCGTGCGTATTTCGTACAATTTTTCAGAATTGGTCTAGTCACAAGTTCTCTTCCCTTCCGTGTTGTATCGTTATTCTGTGCAACCCTTTTGCATGCACTTTCCGGCGAGAAAAAAGAGCCTGGAGAACCTTACCGATTTGGTAAGGCCCTCCGGGCTCTTTTTACTCCAGTCAGTATCAGTCGGTCAATAGTAAGCGCAAATTGCTTACGAGACGTGCACAATTCACGGCGATAATCCACCTATGACGGATTTCATCAGCAGGGCTTGCTCATCATCCAAAACTGCAATCCGTTATCTGCGGCGCTCGTAAAGTGATATTTTTTCCATCACTTCCCGCTTTCAGGGAAGATGATTTTGTTGACAAAGAAGAAAATGACCATAGACACGCCGCCGTTCAAAACCGTCGTGCCGATGTTATAAATAAAGTCCGGCACCAGCAGCCCGGCTACGGCAACCCATACGCAGTTGATGGAGTTGACGATGCAGGTGATGACGCAGAAAGCCAGCACATACCACGCGATCTGCTTGCCTAAATTGCCCTTACTGCGGAACACGAAATTGCGCTGGATCGGGAAGTTGATGCACTCACCGATGACCATAGCAATCATATACGCGCAAAAGTACGGCAGACCGCCGTGGGCGGCATCGTAGCCGAGGATGTTCCACTTGAAGGTTTCCCCAAACAGGGTCACATCCACGCCGGGCCAGCCGAAATCCACCACCGGCAGACTGCTGAACGCAGCGGGTAAAAATTGCAGCAGCAGATACTTGAACACGGTAATCAGATTCGACACGATGACGAACAGACCGCCCTCACGCACCCACTTGGCTGCGGCGGGGTGTTTAGCCGCAAAATTATTCCAAAACTGCATAATGCAACCTCCATCAAGCGCCGCGCAGACGCTTTTCCATCTGCGCATTCAGCACCACATTCTTAATCGCTTCATAAATCACCCGCACAAGACCCAGGATCCAGAAGCCCTGCAATTCCATGACAATGCCGTCCACCATGCCCATGCTGATGGCACCGTTCGTCATCTTTGCCAGGGCGCGAAGGGGCATATTGTACTGGAACAAGATGTTCAGGTCCGGCTTGCCGCGTTTATAGCTGGCATCCAGCAGGATCGTCAGCACAAGCCAGACAAGCCAGCCCAGCGGGCTGCGTGCGTGGTTCAGTTCGCCCAAGGTCAGATTGCGGTCAATTTTGGTTTTGCCATTCGGGATGGGATGCCCCAGCAGCTTTTCAAAGTCTGCATCGGAAACGTGCAGCACATCGCCCTTATAATAGCAATCCAAGTTCCTATCCTCATACGGATGCACGGTAGCCGTTCCATGCACGGAGATTTTCTCGCACAGCCGGATGTCCTCCACGCTTGCGCCGACAAGCAGCTCGTACTCGCCGCCCTCGATTTCCCAGCGGTTAGCCTTGACATTCCAGAAACGGAACGCCTTATCGTCCAGCATGATGGTGATGCGCTGTTTTTCACCGGGGGCAAGCGTTACGCGGGCAAAGCCTTTCAGTTCCTTTGCAGGGCGGAAAAGCTCACTGTTCTTTTTAGCAATATACAGCTGCACAATTTCCGTTCCTGCCACACTGCCGGTGTTCGTTACGGTAAGGCTGACCCCCTGTTCATCGGTGACCAAATCGCTGTACGCAAACGTCGTGTAGCTCATGCCATAACCAAACGGGAAGCGCACAGCTTTTTCCGCCGTGGTAAAGTAGCGGTAGCCGATGTACAGCCCCTCGCGGTACTCCACAGTCTTGCGGCGGGTGGCAAAGTCGGCGGCGCTGGGGACGTCGGCGTAGGACAACGGCCATGTTTCTGCCAGCTTGCCGCAGGGGTTGACCTTTCCGGTCAGTGCATCCGCAACGGCGCCCGCCCCCGCCTGACCGCCTAAGGCGGCGTACAACAGGGCTTGGCAGTTGTCCAGCCACGGCGTTTCGACTACGCTGCCGCTGTACAATACCACGGCAATTTTCGGGTTGACAGCCGCCACAGCCTGCAGCAGATCCACCTGATTTTGCGCAAGGCGCAGATTGCTGCGGTCAAGCCCCTCACTCTCAGCGATTTCATCCAGACCCATGCACAAAATAACTGTATTCGCCTGTGTCGCCAGTTCGCAGGCGGATTTTTGCAAAGCAGCATCCGGCTTACCGTGGCGGTCAAAGCCCTGCTGATACCCGATGACGTTCAACTCGGAGTCGATCAGCTTATCCAGCAGCACATCCACCTGTGTCGAGTTCACCATGCTGGAGCCTGCGCCCTGGTAGCGCGGATTTTTGGCAAAGTCGCCGATGACAGCCACCTTGTTGCCCGCCGCCAACGGCAGCAAAGAGCCCTCGTTTTTCAGCAGCACAAGGCTTTCCTCGGCGGCGCGGCGGGCAAGCGCATGATGGGTTGCCGCATCAAACTCGCGCGGGGCAGCGTCCAGCGCAGCCTTGGTATCAAACACCAGCGGCAGCAACTCTGACAGGCGGGCGTCGATGTCGGATTCAGAGATTTTCCCGCTTTCCACCGCCGCCAGCAGTTCGCGCACGCTGTCCCCGCCGGGCGCAGGCATTTCCAGCGTGGAGCCGTTTTTCACACCCAGCGCGTGGTCGTTGCTTCCGCCCCAGTCGGTGATGACCGCGCCATCAAAGCCCCACTCACCGCGCAAGATCTCCATGAGCAGGTGCTTATTCTCGTTGGCATAGGTACCGTTCACAAGATTGTAGGACGACATAATGCTGCGGGGATGCCCCTCTTTGACGGCAATTTCAAACCCGGTCAGGTAAATTTCCCGCAGGGTGCGCTCGTCCACGATGGAATCCGAAGCCATACGCCGCGTTTCCTGACTGTTGACGGCAAAGTGCTTCGGGCAGGCGGCTACGCCCTTGGACTGGATGCCCCGAATATATCCCGCCGCCAGCTTGCCCGCGAGATACGGGTCCTCGGAGAAATACTCAAAGCTGCGCCCGCACAGCGGGTTGCGCTTCATGTTAAGCCCCGGTCCCAACACCACCGACACTTCCTGCGCAGCGGCTTCCTCGCCCAAGGCTGCGCCGATTTCCTCGCCCAGCGCGGCATCCCAGCTGTTTGCAACAGCCGACGCCGTGGGGAAACAGGTGGCGGGCACGCTGGGATTCAGCCCCAAGTGGTCGCTCTCCCCCGCCTGCTTGCGCAAGCCGTGGGGACCGTCCGACAGCCAGATCTGCGGGATGCCGTGTTCGGGCATACCCCGCGTTTTGAAGGTTTCCGCGCCGGAAAGCAGGGCGCATTTTTCTTCCAAGGTCAATTCTTTCAGCAAAAGTTCTGTATTTTGCATATATTTTCCCTTCTCATAAGAAAAGCCGCATCCAACGCCTGCAAGCAGACATCAGACGCGGCTTTTATTCAGCAAATACCGTTGTTAGAGCAAAGAATGCTTACTCTGCCGCCAGCGTGACCACAGCCTCGTTGATGGAGTAGGTGTTGCTGTAGCCCCAGCCGGAAACGATTTCGTCGTGGGCGGGGATGGTCAGCTGCTTGCTGCCGTCCTCCCCCTCGGTGATGGGCACCGTCAGGGCATCGCTGCCGTTCAGGGTCATGGTGAGGGCATCGTCCTGCACATCCACCAGCGTGCCGGTGATGGATGCAGAGCCGTCGGCGGCAGTCAGCGTGCAGACCTTGTGGGAGTAATCCACCAGCAGCACGGCATCCGTTGCGGTGGGCGTTTCGCCCTGCACCAGCTCATAGCTGCCGGTGTACTGCTCGGTGACCAGATCCTCGACCTGCACTTCAAACGTAGCGGTTGCACCCAGGAAGGAGGCCGTCACGGTCTTGGTGCCTGCGGTGTCGCTGTCGTAACCGGTGAAGGTCAAGCGACCGCCCCAGATGGACTCCTCCGCACCGTTGGCGCGGGTAGCCGTCACAACCAGCTCGCCGGGGTTGAAGATGTCGCCCGTGTAGAAGGTGCGCAGGTTGGAGGCATCGATCGTCAGGCTCTTGGCAGGGGCATAGGGCTGACCGTAGATGTTGATGTTGCGGGTGAACGCACCGCCCATAACGCCATAGCTCAGGCTGGCTTCCATGCTGTATACGCCGTGGTCGGTGTCAAAGACGAAGATATCCGCATCTGCGCCGCCATCCACATCGGTGGGGCGCACGGTGCCGTCGGCGTCCTGATTGCCCAGCAGATGAATGACGAAGTTCTTCTCGCCGTTTTCATCGTAGTTGTACCAGTAGCCGTAAACATGGGAGATAGAGTCGCCGCCCACGGAGGTGCTGGGACCGCTGAAGGAACCCCACATCGAACCGTCGGTGTAGCAGTACATATCAAGACACGCCGGATCCACGACGGTGCTGAAGCCCTCGGTGTACTGACCCTCGAAGAAGTAGGCGACTTCCCCGTTCGGCTCCTTGGCTTCCCAGGTTTCCTGCGGGATGGCAATAAGGTCATCCAGCGTCTTGGAGACATACTCGTTGTCGTTGTAGTTCATAACGGGACCATCGGCAGAAGTCTGCGCCGCATCGGGGGCAACCTCCGCATTGTCGGCCGAGGGCAGGCTGCTGCTCTGCAGGGAGAAACCGCCCACGCAGACCGCAGCGACCACGACCACCGCACCGGCGGCAGCAAACTGTTTTCCGGTGGCTTTTGCCTCGCCGGTTTTCGTCTGCTTGCAGAAGCAGGCGATCACGCTGAGCAGGCAGGCAACGAAGGTGCCGACCATATAAAACACGCACAGACCGGCGTTGCCGCCTGCAAAGGTGACATGGTTGATGACGTCGGCAAAGACGAAATACAACTGCACAACGACAAGATACAGGGCAATGTTATAAATGACCGCCTGAATCAGCGCGCTGAACGGAACGGAAACAAAGAAGAAAACGAGCGAAGCGGCAGCGCCGACCAGCAGCACCACGCCGGGCATCGTGCCGGAGTGACCCAGAGGGGCGGCCGTGGCCTGTGTGAACAGGAATACAATGCCGGTGATCAGCGCGACCAGCGCTGCGGCAAGGCAGAACCAGCTGCCCAGCCCTTTATTTTTCAAGCCTTTATTCATCGGGTTCCACCTCCATCAATTCTTTTTGGCGGCACGATTTTTCCGCTTTTCCTCGGAGAAAACGTCCGTGTAGGTGTGCAGCACATACATCACGACAGCGGCAACGGCCAGTGCGCAGAACACAACATCGAGGGCGCGCAAGGTCGTCTGCCACCACGGGGCTGCGTCGGAAACGACAACGTCCTCCGCGCCGGAGCCGCCCATAGAGGACTGCAGCATGATGTAGTACAGATAATGGTTGGAGTCAATGACCTTCTGCAGCAGGTCGCCGTCATCGGTGCTGGTGATCAGCTTCTCGATTTCGTTCGGGCGGGCGGTATCCAGGCAGAAGATGTTGTTGCCTGCCATCAGCATTTCGGGGGCAGAGGAATACTCGGACGCGGTCAGAGCATCGTCGATGATGTAGCCGCCGTAGTTCCACTCGTCACGCAGGATGTGCTGAATGCCCTGGTTGGCGGCAGCGTACATAACGCCGATACGGTTGTAAGCGGTCATAACGCCGAGAGAATCGCCCTCAGCCAGAGAACCCTCAAAGGCGCGCATATAGATCTCGCGGATGGACTGCTCGTTCGCAAAGGTGGAGATGCCCTGACGACCGGCTTCCTGCTCGTTCAGGAAGAAGTGCTTGACCGTGCCGATCAGACCCTTGTTGCGCATACCGCGGGAAACGGCCTTGGCAGCATAGTAGCTGAGAACGCCGTCCTCGGAGAAATACTCAGAGGTACGACCGGAGTAGGGAGAGCGCAGGGTGTCCGCGCCGGGCGCGTAGGCGATGGGGATGGACGCATACAGCGCATCCTCGCCGTACATCTCGCCAAAGCGGGTCTGCACATCGTGGTTCCAGGTTGCGCCGACGATGGGCAGCGTAGCCCAGCCGGTGCAGTTGCGGCGGTCGCCGTACTTAAACTGACCGTTCATGCCCTCGGGACCATCGACGATGGTGCAGCCGGGCTTGTTGACAGCCTTGACAGCCTTGATGCCCTTGGAGTCGCCCATGTTGATGAGCAGATCGCTCAGCGTCAGCTGAGAAAGGAAGTCGTTCCACTTCGGGTCGTCGAAGGCGACGCCGATCATATCGCTGAAGTTGATCTTCTCATCCAGCTCCACGCCGAGGTTGAAGTCGGAAACGCTCTTGGCATCGGCTGCCTTGACGTAGGTCTGCATATTCAGACCGTTGTACAGCTTATCGTTGACCGTCAGGGTCTCCAGCGTGGTGGGGTAGGTCGTATCCCACGCGCTGCGGGACAGGTAGGTGATTTTTTCGTCGTCGTTCGCCCAGTAGTTCACATCGGCGTCGTCGAAGGTATTCGTGACTTCCACATCGCTGTTGTAGCGGGAGTTGCGGTACTTTTGGGTATCGACCTCGGTGTTGGGGGCGGTCCAGGTGGCCACGGCGGCGGTGTTGCCGGTGACGACATTGCCGTCCTGATCGATCAGCTTGCCCGCAACGGCGTCACCGCACTTGGCGGCCAGCACATTGTTCAGTGCCTCGTGTGCGCCGTTGCCGACGGCGAAATAGTAATCGCCCGCATCGAGGATGTAGCCCTTTGCACCGTTGGCGTCATAGGACGCGAGGAAGTAGCCGGGCACATCGACCGTGACAGTCTCGGATGCACCTGCGGCCACGTCGATTTTGTCATAGCCCAGCAGCTGGATCGAGGACTTTTCGACGTTGTTCTGCTTGTCGTAGTCGGTGTAGGGGGTCTGTGCGTACAGCTCCACCGTAGCCTTGCCGTCCCTGTCGCCGGTATTGCTCACCGTGACGGTCGCCGTGAAGGTGTCGGTGTCGCTGTTGTAGTCCAGTTTGTCAAGGTTGTACTCATAGGTCGTGTAGGACAGACCGTAGCCGAAGGGGAAGCAGACCTCCTCGGCGTAGTTCCAGCCGTCGGTCGAGGCTTTGGTGCCAACCGTGGAATCGGCGTTGCCCTGACCGAGGATGGTGTCCTCGTAGCGGGTCTCGTAGTAGCGGTAGCCGACGTAGATGCCTTCGTTATAGCTGACAAAGCTGTCGCCTGCCGCGCGGGGCGTTTTGCTGCCGTAGTTGTAGGCGTGCAGACCGAAGTTTTCGGCGCTGGGCGCGGACAGGGAGTTAGCGGCAAAGGTGGCGGTGGTGTGACCGGAGGGGTTGACCTCACCGGTCACAACGCGGATGGCGCCGGGCATACCGTAGAAGCCGGGGTTTCCGACCCACAGCACAGCGTCAACATTGTACTCGTCCAGCCAGTCCATCTCCATCGCAAAGACGGAGTTCAGCAGGACGACGGTTTTCTTGAATTTGCCGGAGTCCTTGATTTTCTGGAAGATCGCCTTCTCGTTGTCGTCCAGCTCCAGCATACGCTTGCCCTCGTCGTTGACCATCGCAAGGTCGTTGCCCTCGGTGGCAAAGCGGGACAGCGTCACAAACGCGACATCGCCGTAGGACGCAAACGAGTCGGTGACGCTGCCGGTGAACAGCGCCGGGTCATATTCGCCCACGCTGGAAACGCTTCTTTCTTTCGGCGCGGCGGCGGAAGCGTAGGCGTCCAGCACGGTTTGGTTCACGTTGAAGCCGGCATCCTGCAGGGCGTCAACGGGGGTTTTCTGGTAATCCGGGTTCGTGGAGGAACCGCCTGCCGTGCTGCGGAACACCGGGTCGATGCTGCCGCGGCCAAAGACCGTGACGTTGCGCTCAGACTCGGAAAGCGGCAGGGCGTTGTTGCGGTTGTAGAGCAGCACGCTGCCCTCTTCCTCCTCCTGCTCACAGAACTGATAAGCGGCTTCGATGTACTTTGCGTAGCTTGCGTCAGACAGGGTGCCGTCAGCGGAGAACTCCGTGCCGCCGTAAGATGCGTCAGAGCCTTCGATGCCGAGTGCATGGTTGACTTCGCCTTCCTGCTGGAACGCAATAGTCGTTCCGGTCAGGACAAGGTTGGCCACCAGCACAGCCGCGCCGGACAAGCCCAGCCAACGGCGGGACTTGCTTGAGGTTTCCTTTTGTGCCATAGGTTTTTCTCCTTCCTAAACTGTCACAGATGAATGATACGATGCGCTTGCTGCCAAGGGCTGTGCACTTCCCTTTTGCACAAGCCTTTCGTATCTTTTTCACAAAGCTATCATAAAGGGAAGTGTTGACCGGGTCAATGCAGTTGGCGTAAACGTCAAAAAACACGGCACAAATGACAAAGAAGAAAAGCGACCGCCTTTCGGCAGTCGCTTTTGGGTTATGCAGTTTCTTTTTGGCTTTTCCCGCAGGGGAAGGTGACCACCAGGTAAAAAATCGAGTCCTCCACAAAGCAGTCTGCCGTGCCGCCGTACAGCTCGGCAATGCTTTTGATGCTTTTTATGCCGTAGCCATGCTCCTCGGTATCCTGTTTGGTTGTGACGATAGCGCCGTCCCGCAGCGTCGGCGGTGCGGGGGTGTAGTTCTGCACGCGGATGACCGCCATGTCACGGCAGCGGCTGATGTCCAGTGTGATGACCCGCTTAGACGCATCGCTTACCTGCGTCAGACACTCAATGGCATTGTCCAGCGCATTGCCCAGCAGGGAGTAAATGTGGTAGTGCTTCATATTCTCCAGACAGCTGCCGTCTGCCGAGCAGACCAGCTGAATACCTGCCTGCCCGCAGAGTGCCGACTTTTGGGTCAGTGTGATGTCCAGCGCCTTATTCCCGGTGAAATAGCGCAGGTTCAGGTTGTTCATCTCTTCTTCCAGACGGGCGCGTTCCTCATCCGTGGCGCGGGAATACTGCTGTTTCAGGTCATGGTAGCGGATGTTGATTTTTTCCATGTCTTTTTTTGCCTGCTCATACTGCTGCTTGTCACATTCCAGCAGCTGCGCCAGCATTTCATTCTCGTGTTCCAGACTCTTGATACTGCAATTTGAAAATTCCAGCGCCAGAATCGTGATGGCAAACAGGATGCAGAACGCATTCAGCGCCAGATAGGCGGTCGGGTAGGACTCTGCGCTGCTGTCCAGGACATCCTCCAGCACAACACTCAGGTAGACCGCGGCAATCAGGAAAAAGCCGGAGTAAAGCACGGTCTTGACATTGTCAAACAGCAGGCACCCGCGCCGGATGCGCAGGGTGAACAGCAGGTAGATGACCAGGCAGACCACAAGGTTGCTGAAAAGCAGAATGACAAAGTCAACGCGCCTGTCCGTGCGCCCATGCTGAATCAGCCAAAAAATGGGCATATAGGCCAGCTTACTGGCAATGTGCTGCACCGCGTAGGCACAGGTTGTATAAAACAGGGCGTGCAGCGGGCTGCAGTCAAAGCTGAACCATATCAGGTCAAACAGCAGCGTCGTATACAGCAGCAATTTTGCCCAAAGCGGCAGGAATGCCAGGGTGTCCGTCAGCGCAAGAAAGGCCCATACACCCGCCGCCAACCGCGGAACGAAGCAACTGCGGCGCTGCCCCCACGGGACAAACAGGCAGGCGCATAGAATCATACCCAGCTGGATTTGCTGGTTCAGTATCCAATTTATGACCGGCACGGGTCTTCCCACTCCTTTTTTGCCATATATCGAGAGAATGCTTCGGTGAAGGCGTCCTTGTAGGTGCGCCCGATGGGCAGTGCCGCCCCGCCGATATAGACATTCATACGGCTTACCGCCGTGATACAGCGCAGGTTCACAAGATAACTGGCACTGCATCGTACAAAGCCGTAGGGCGTCAGCTGCGCCGCGATTTCCTGCATCGAACCGCGGTTTTTGATGATCTCGGTCTTACCGTCCCCGCCGCACAGGTTGTACAGCAGGTCGTGCTGGCGCACCTCTACATAGGCGATTTCCGCTGCATCCAGCAGCCGCGTCACGGTGCCGTCCTTGACGACAATGTGCGGCGGCGCAGTCTTTTGACCGGCGCGCTTTTGCAGCACCTTCAGCGCCCGCGTCAGATACATATGGAAGGAGTACCACTGTATCGGCTTTACAATAAAGCCCAGCGCCCCGACACTGTACCCGTTCAGCGCGAATTGCTGCAAATTCGTGCAAAAAATGAGGATGACGTCTTGATCTGTCTCCCGGATTTTTTCGGCCAGTTCCATGCCGGACATCTGCGGCATATCAATGTCCAGATATAAAATGTCAAAATCACGGTCTTGCGCCGCCAGATAGACTGCCGCACAGTCGAACTCCTGTACGTTCAGTTCTGTGCCGTTCTCCGCGCCAAACCGCGCCAGTGCCTGTTTCAGTTGGTCTCTTTCTTGTTTTTCATCGTCCACAATGCCGATTCGGATCATCGTGCGTTCCTCCCTCCGCGCAAGGATCTATACAAATATGATATACCCCCGAACGCAGCCGCGTCAACCTTTTACGAGCGAATCGTCCAATTTTTCCAAGATATTTCAGGTGGCAGTTGCCGCAGTTGCAGCCGCCGTAGATGGGATCATTACCCGTACCGTCTATCCCGAAGTGCCGCCGCGGGTGGAATACGCTCTCTCCGACTTAGGCGAATCCATGCGTCCCATCATGGATGCAATGGAGATTTGGGGGACGGCATATAAAAAATCGAAGGAATAAAAAAGCAGCACAGCCCCCGCCAGAAACTCATAGAGCTTGGCGGGGGCTGTACTATTTTAATCAGCCAATATTTAAATCAGGCCCATCAGGCTGGGCAGGCCCAGAGACAGGGCCGGGATGTAGGTGACAGCCAGCAGGGCGGCAACCAGTGCCACAAAGTAGGGGATCAGCTTGGACGTGACCTGCTCGATGGAGACATGACCGATGCCGCAGCCGACGAACAGAACCGAGCCGACCGGCGGGGTGATGTTGCCCAGGCACATATTGAAGATCAGCATAACGCCGAACTGGATCTCCGTCATGCCAAAGCTGGTGGCGATGGGCAGGAAGATCGGGGTGAAAATCAGGATGGCCGGGGTGATGTCCATGAACATGCCGATGACCAGCAGGATGATGTTCATGAGCAGGAAGATGATGTACTTGTTTTCAGTCAGGCTCATCAGGCCGTTGGAGATGGCTGCCGGGATGCCGGAGTAGGCCATAACGAAGGACATGGCAGAGGAGGCAGAAATCAGGAACAGGATGATGCCGGACGTTTTGGCGGAGTTGAGCAGGATGCCAAGGAAGCCTTTGAAGTCGATGCTCTTATAGACGATGGAAAGAATCAGGCAGTAGAGAACCGCGACACCTGCGCCCTCAGTGGCGGTGAAGATACCGGAGACGATGCCGCCGATGACAATGACGATCAGCAGCAGAGACGGCACGGCGTCCCAGACGGTCTTGGCAATGCTCTGGCTGTGGTCAATGCCGGTGGCTTTCATGCCGGCCTTTTTTGCGCCGATGAACGCAACGACCATGCAGCACAGGCCCATCAGGATGCCGGGAATGTAACCGGCCATAAACAGCGTGGAGATGGAGACACCGCCCGCGACGGTGGAGTAGACAATGAAGGCAGACGTCGGGGGAATCAGCAGGCCGGTGGGGGCGGAGGCAATGTTGGCGGCGGCGGAGTAGGCGGGGTCGTAGCCGTTTTCTTCCTCAATGGGGCTGATGCAGCCGCCCATGGCGGATGCGGCAGCAACGGAGGAGCCGGACAGCGCACCGAACAGCATGTTGCCCAGGATGTTGGCCTGCGCCATGGAGCCGGGGATCTTGCCGACGAACAGCTGGGCAAAGTTGACCAGGCGCTTGGCAATACCGCCGTTGTTCATGATGTTGCCGGCCAGAATGAACAGGGGCACAGCAAGCAGTGAGAAGCTCTCCACACCGGAGTTCATCTTCTGCATCGTGATAAAGGTGATCTGGTCCCAGGACAGGGTGGACATGGCGGTCACGATAGACGACGCCACAATGCTGATGGAGATAGGCACGCCGAGGAACAGCAGCACGCCGAACACGGCGAACAGGATAACGGTGGTCATGGTGATACTCATTTGTCTGCACCCTCCTTGGATTCAACTTTTTCGCCGGTGACGTCCTCATAGATGTTGATGATCTGCGCCAGGACGATGAACACGCCGGAAATCGGGGCGATGGAGTAAACAAGGCTGCGGGGAATACCCAGCAGGGCCGAGAACTCGCGGCTGGCAGAGACAGCCAGCTTAAAGCCGCCGATAGTGAATACGAAGATGGCCATCAACAGAATCAGACCATCTATGACCACCAGCAGGGCGGTGTGCGCCTTGCCGGTGAATTTGTCGCGGATGAGGGTCAGGGACATGTGCTCCCGGGTGGAGAAGGCGTAGGCCGCGCCGATGAAGCCGGTCCAGATCAAGCTGTAGCGGACAAGCTCCTCGGTGAAAGCCACGGGGCTGTTGAGGATATAGCGGGAGAAAACCTGAATCAGAACCAGCACCGTCATAAAGGTAAGCAGTACGGCGCAGGCAATGCTCAAAATTTTGTCCATCCAGAATTTGATGGCAGCAAAGGTGTTTTTCATGGCTTACTCCTCCCCTCTTGCGGCGTCGATGGTATCCAGCAGCGTCTTGACGCCGGGATACTGCTCCTCGTAGGCTTCGATCATGGGCTGGGTTGCCTCGCGGAAGGCTTCCTTGTCGACGTCATAGACGAACTCAACGCCCATCGTCTCCTGTGCTTCCTTGACGGCCTCCTCCACAGCGGTGTCCCACATGACCTTGTGGGCATCGGTGGAATCGTGAGCGGCCTCCAGAATGATTTCCTGATCCTCGGGGCTGATGGTCTCCCAGACCTTCTCACTCATGATGAGGACGTCGGGGATCATGGCGTGCTGATCCACCGAGTAGACCTTGCAGACCTCGCCGTGCTTGCCGGTGGTCAGGGCGGTCTCGTTGTTCTCGGTGCCGTCAATGATGCCGGTCTGCAGCGAGGTGTAAACGTCACCGTAGGACATGGCGACGGGAATGCCGCCCAAATAGCTCATCATGTCGGTCTGGCTCTTCATATCCTGCACGCGGATCTTCAGGCCCTTCAGGTCGGCGGGCGTGCGGATGGCGCGATCCTTCGTGTAGAAGGAGCGTGCGCCGGAGGTGTAATAGGTCAGCGTGACAAAGCCGTCGTCACCGGTGGAGAGGAAGAAGTCCTGCATCTCCTGCGAGTCCATGACATGGTAGAAGTCATCGGTATCGTTGAAGATATAGGGCAGGCCGAAGGTGTTGAAGGCATCGTTGTAGGTAGCCAGACCGGGTGCAGAAACCTTGGTCATGGCGATAACGCCGGCCTGCAGCTGCTCAAGGTTCTCGTTTTCGCTGCCGAGCTGGCCGTTGGGGAAGATCTTGACCTGGATGCGGCCATCGGTCTTTTCAGCGACCTCGTCCGCGAACTGGGTCATGGCGATGTGGACAGTGTGGGTCTCGGACAGGCCGTGGGCCAGAGTCAGCACCAGCGGATTCTCGGCGCTGTAGCCGGTGGAGTCGGCGGTGGTGCCGGACGCGCCGCAGCCGGTCATAACACCCAGACTGAGCGCAGCCGCAGCAGCCAATGCTGCGAATTTTTTGAACATAGTATTTCTCCTTCTTGTATGTATGCCGTTTTCCCCTTGGCCCCCTCTGAGAGGGGGCTGCCGCCGCAGCGGCTGGGGGAGAGAACCGTGCCATTACCCGAAATATTTCGGGCTGCGGCAAGGTTCAACCCCTCCGCCCCTACGGGGCACCTCCCCTGCTAGGGGAGGCAAGAAGCTGGGTTACATCCCGATCAAATCAAACTGTTCGAACGAGACAAGTACCTCGTGATCCTTCTTGGGGTTGGGGTATTTGATCTGGACGCTCTTGAGGCGCTGGCTGTAGTACCAGCCGCTCTCGGCCTCCTCAAACTTGCGGCGGTGCAGGAAGTGCGGCAGCTCTTTGCCGTCCACCTGCACATAGAACGGGGACTTCTCGCGGTGGATCATATCGAGGTACATGCTCTCGACGGCGGTCTCGTAGCTGCCCTCATTCGTGAAGGTCACGACGGTCTTGACGCCTGCCTTGACGGCGATCTTCGTCTTGAGATACGCGCCCTTGCGGTAATCGTTCGTGTGGCCGTCATCCTCGTACAGCGTGAACTCGGAATCCACATCGGGGGCCATCAGGATGTCCAGCGCGGTGGTCTTTTCGGTCATCAGGTTGTGCAGCTTGTTGCCGCTCATCGGGAGAATGGCACCGCTGCGCACAAACAGCGGGATGCTGGCAATATCAACCGGCACCTCAATCGTCTGGCCGGGGGCGTATTCCTCGCGGGTGTAGAAGTCGTAGAACCGCTCGTTTTCGTTCTCGGTCGCGGGCAGGTAGACCGGGCGGACGGTCTGGCCCTTTTCAACGACGTTCGCAACCAGCAGAGAATCACCGAACATGAAGTCCACGCCCTCATCGTAGGTGGCCGGGTCGTTCTGGAAAACGCTGAACGTCGGCTGCCAGATGGGCAGGCCGTTCTCATGCGCGCGCTCCATCAGGGAATACAGCGTCGGGCTGAGCTTATAGCGGAAGTCAATAGCGTCCTTGATGTACTGCTTTTTGTCGCTGTACATCCACGGCTCGGTGACGGTGTTGTCGGTGTTCGTGGAGTGGATGGAGAAGCGCGGCTGGAAGATGCCGTTCTGCACCCAGCGCACGAACAGCTCGCCCTCCGGCGCGGGGCCGAAGAAGCCGCCGATGTCGCAGCCGTGGTTGGACACGCCGCAGAGCGCCATGCCCAGGATCGTGGCGATGTTGTATTTCAGGGTATCCCAGTGGGTCAGGTTGTCACCGGCCCAGACCTGCGCATAGCGCTGGATGCCCGCATGACCGGAACGGCAGACCGAGAACGGGCGGCAGTCGGGGTCATACTCCTCGATGGCCTCGTTGGACAGCTGGCACATCAGGTTGCTCATGACCGGCTTCATCGTGCCAATCGTGCTGCCCTTGCCCTCAAAGTAAACCTTTGCGTCCTTGTCAACGAGGGAGTCATACTCGCAGTTGTCGTTCCAGATGGAACGGCAGCCGTACTTGAGCAGCGCGTCCTTGATGTACTGCTTCCAGTGCAGACGGGTGGATTCCTTCGTGTAGTCCACAAACAGGCCGGGACCGCCCCACCATGTACCGACAGCCAGACCGTCGTGACCCGCGTTGTCATCGGAGGCAGGCAGGAACATGCCCTTTGCCTTCATCTCGTCCAGCAGCGGGTGGACCAGCAGCATACCGGGCTTGATGTTGGGCGAGACGACGATGCCGCGCTTTTCCATCTGGGCGAACCAGTCTGCCGGGTCCTTGAAGCGCTTGTGGTTCCATGTGAAGGTGCAGCGCTTGATGCCCTCGGCGGTCTCAACGGCGCAGTAGCCGCTGGACAGCTGGAAGCCGTCGGCAGGGATGCCTTCCTCGCGGGTCGTGTCGATGAAGTCCAGCACAGCATCGTCGCTGTTCTCGGGTAGCTCGGGGTAGTACATCGAGCTGCCGAGGTAGCCCAGCGCAGCCTTCGGCAGCATGACGCTCTTGCCGGTCAGGTCGGTGTAGCGCTCGATGATCTCGCGGATGGACGGGCCTGCGATCAAAAACAGGTCAATGTCGCCCGCGTCGGTGCGGTAGGACGAGTAGCGGTGCCAGTAGTTGCGCTTCTCGCGGCCCATGTTGAAATCGCACTCGGCGGTATTGTGGTAGAAGTAGCCGACAGCCTGCTTCGTGCCGCGGTTCAGGCGGATATAGAACGGAATATGCTTGTAGAGGGAATCCGTCTCCTTGGCGTTGTAGCCCATGGCGTCGCCGGGAGCCATATTCATGTATTTCTCGGCCTTGTTGATCTCGCCGGATTTCTCGCCGAAGCCGTAGAAGCAGTCGTCGGCCTCGATCTGGCTGGCGTGGATGCGGCGGTGGTTGCTGTCCTCGCGGTAGGCCAGGTCGGGAATGTCGGCGTGCAGCAGGCTGCCGTCCTTATCATAGACCATGATGCGGAACGGTGCCTTCTCGATGACGACCTTGAGACGCGCCCCCTGGATAACGGCCTGCCTGTCGCCGTCGGCCAGGGCTGCGGCGGCGGACTGGACGCGCTTGCGGCAGTCCTTCATCAGCTCGTCGGTGCGGGACTCCCATGCAGTCATGGTCAGGCTGTAGGAGGCTTCATCCCAGTCGCCGTCAAAGCCCGCGCGGATGCGCAGTATATCGTCGGTCAGGAACCAGATGCGCAGCTCTACAGCGTTGGTGGCTACGGAATAATAGCTTCCGCAGTCCTTGACAGCGCCGCCGGTGTAGCACACTTTCATAGATTTTCTCCTTTCTATTTTGCGTATAATTGAATGGTGGACCTTGTTATTTGGCAGGCAATGTGCATATTGTACAAAATTGCATAATATATTTTGTTCAATCTGCACATTGTGCCCTTCTTCGCCTTTATAATAACAAATCCTTCACAAAATTTCTGCCGTATTTGTAATGCAAATGTCGCAAAATGTGATATAATCGTGGTAAAGACAAAATTTTACAGGAGGAGTCGCTCATGATCCTGCAAAAAATGCCGCATTACGTGGATTCCATTCTGACGCAGGAGGATGCCAGTGCCGCCCTGCAGGACGGTCAGGTTGTCGTGGGCCTGTATACAAACCGGGAGAATGTCCAGTCGGTGGTCCACTCCCACCCGTATTATGAGATGATACTGCCGGTGGCGGGCAGCAGCGTGCGCTACTCCGTCGACGGCAGTGTCTACGATCTGCACCTGGGGGAGCTGATACTGTTTCCGGGCGAGATGTACCACTCCGGCAAGTTCAACATCACGGACACGACCTCGGAGCGGCTCGTCGTGCAGATAGCTCCCGGCATCTGGGAGCGCGCCTGGGCGCAAAGCGGCCTGCCGCGGCATGTCTGGTCGGGCGATCCTGTCATTCTGGACACTGACGCCGTCACGCAGTGGGACTTCCGCGGTCTGCTGGAGCGGATGGCCCAGACCGTGTATCTTGATGAAAAAATACGTGATACCGTGCAATGCTGCGAGGTCACGGAGCTGATTTTGCTTATCAGCCAAGTTGTGACCCGGCGGCACAATGCCCCGCCGCCCTCAGCCACCAGTCTGCTCGTCGCCAAGGCGGTTGCTTACCTTCAGGCCAACTACACCGACCCGCATCTGACCGTGGCACAGCTGGCAAAGTACACCTACACCAGCCGGGAGCACCTGTCCCGCGTGTTCAAAGAGTACACGCTGGAAAGTATACACGGGTATCTGACCAACCTGCGTATGCAGCACTGCCGCAACGAGCTCGCCGACGGCACCGGCGTACTGGACGCCTGCACCGCCAGCGGTTTTGCAAATTACAGCAGCTTTTTAAAGAGTTTCCGCGCACTGTACGGCATCACCCCCGCCGAGTACCGCGCCCAACTAAGGCAGAGCCGCAGAACGCCATAAAGAAAACCACACGTTGCGGTGTGCCGTTCCTCGTGCTGTTCGGTATCGGCTGCGGTGTCTGTTGCCTTGTAAACCAAAATCACCGTGATATAAACAAAAATCCGCCGGGGAGCCTTCCCAAAAACGGGAAGGCTCCCCGGCGGTATTGCCTTAGGGGTCATTCTTATATACGATGACTTTCTGTCCGCATCAAAGGTATTTCCGCAGGGTCGGCACAAGAACGCTCATATTGATTGGCTTTGCGATATGGTCGTTCATCCCGGCGTCCAGCGCCACCTGTTTATCTTCGGAAAATGCATTTGCCGTCATGGCGACGATGGGGATATTTGCTTTTTGAGGATCGTCCATTCTCCGAATCTTTTTTGTCGCATCGTAGCCGTTCATCACGGGCATCTGGACGTCCATAAGGATCAGCTGATACGTTCCGTTCGCAGCTTTTTCCAGCATATCCACGCATTCCACGCCGTCTTTTGCGCGGTCTACCGTACAGCCTTCTTCCTGCAGCAGCTCGGTGGCGATTTCCGCATTGAGGTCGTTGTCCTCGGTCAGCAGGATCCTTGTACCGCACAGGCACTTTTGATCCGAAGGGTTGATTTCTCGTTTCGCCTGTATTTCATCCTCGGACGCAATGCGGCAGGGAATGGTCACGGTAAACGTGGAGCCAACACCGATTTTGCTCTCCACCTCCACGGTACCGCCCATCAGCCCGACCAGCTTTTTCACGATGCCCATCCCGATGCCGCTGCCTTCCACCTTGCTGATGGTGGACGTACGTTCCCGTTCAAAGGGTTCAAAAATGTGCTTCTGAAACTCCTGCGACATTCCGATACCGTTATCCGCAACCGTGACCACCGTATCGCACCAGCCCTCTTTTTCGCCGGGCTTCTGCGTAACGCCACAGCGGATCGTACCGCCGGCTCCCGTGTATTTGACAGCGTTGCTGACGAGGTTTGTACAGACCTCCGTCAGGTGCGGAATATCCGCATAAATATACGGATACGGCAGCTGTGTTGTCACCGTAAGCGTCTGGCCCTTGCTGTCTGCCTGATTCCGGAACATGGCAAGGCAATTACGGAAATCCTTCTCAATATCCGAAACGGAATATTCGATCTCCGTCTTGTCGTTCTCAATGCGGGCAAGATCCAGAACATTGTTCAGCAGCATCAGCAGGTTCTGTCCGCACACCTGAATGTTCTCCATGTAATTTTTCAGCTTTGCAGGGTCGTCCGAATGCCGGGAGGCAAGGTCTGCGTAGCCGATAATGGCGTTCATGGGCGTGCGGATGTCATGCGACATATTGAACAGGAAGGTGGATTTGGCCCGGTTCGCGCTCTCAGCGTTTTCCGCAGCAATCTGCAATTTTGCATTCAGCTCCTGCGTATCGTTCGCGGCTTTTCTTGCGGCAGCTTCGGCTTTGCGTGCCTTCCGGAGCAGCTTCAGGATCGCGAGCAGAATGACTGCAACAAAAATGCTGCTGACCAGCAGGACCATGAAGAAGTTATCCCTTATAAACTCACTCAGGGTAACCTTCCGCGAGGAACTCTTATACATTGCCAGAGAGCCGGTGAGCATATTGGTCGGCATGGCCTTGATCGTTTTGTTCAGTATGGACAGCAGATGGCGGTTTCCGCTATTGACCGCAAAGCAGGATTTGGCAGGGTTTGGAAGCGGAACGCTGTAAAAGTCGTATTTCTTGCTGTAGTTTTCCTGGCTGCTGACCCCTGTGACAAAGCAGTCCGCCTGTCCGTCCTTGACCAGCCTTGCCGCATCCTCCTGTGCAGCGCAGTCCACGATCTCCCACTGCGGATAATAAACCGCAATGTACCTTTTCAGGGAGAGCTTGTTTTGCGGAACGGCAACGCGGTTCGCTTGGTTTTCGTTAAAGTGCTGTTTGTTCGTGACCGCCATCATGTTGGAGGTCCACGTTGTGTTGGTACAGGCAACGCGATAGTCTTCCGCCAGATTGGGGCTCTGGTCGAAATGGAATACCATGTCGATCTCGCCTGATTTCAGCGCATCGAGTTCCGCTTTTTGGCTGTCATAACCGACCATCTGGAATACCAGTTCCTGATTTCCCAGACAATCTCTGGCAAACTGAATATAGTCCGTGATGGTTCCGGTAATCTCCCCGGTGGCAGGGTCATAGGTGCTGACGCCGCTGTCACCTGTCAGAAAGCCCATCCTGATCGCACCGTGCTCTTTGAGCCACGCCTTTTCCTCTCCCGTAAGGATAGGGGTATAATCCAGCGAGAAATACCTTTTATAGAGATCCGCCGTATAAAAAGGATCGGCGTCCTCCAACGCGCGCATCGCATTGTCCAGTTCTTCCTTGATATCCGCACGGTCTTTGTTGATCGCATAGTAGATGTCGGATTTTCCCACACGGGTTATGGTCGAGATGCCAAGCTCCGCCCAGAAGGATTCTTCCAGCGAAACAAAGCAGTCGATCTCATGGTTCGCCAGCTTTTGCTTCACATCCTCATTGTTGGAGATGTTGACGTGCTGCGTTTTCAGGTCGTATTTTTCTTCCCATTCGGTCAGCATGACCTCCGGTTCCGTTCCCATCAGAACGCCGATCTTTTTGCCGTTCAGCGTTTTGAAGTCGGAAGCGGAGATATCGGCGCGCGAGAGATCGGCATAGAGGTAATATTTTTCCTCCCCCATCGGTTCGTCCGAAAACAGCATCTCCTCAGCGCGATCCTCCGTATAAGAAATATCGCCCATAATGTCGATCTCGCCGTTTTTGAGCTTTTCGAAGCAGTCCGACCAGTCGCAGGTCACATACTCGAACTGCCAGCCTGTATAGCCGGATAAGGTCTGCAGCAATTCGTAGCCGTAGCCCTTTCTTATGCCCTTCTCGTTGACATAGTTGAAGGTATCCTCAAACGAACCAACGCGGACGACCTTTACAGGGGCGGTTTCTGCGGCAGCCTTCACAGGGAGCGCGACTGACAGCAACAGCAGCAGGCACAGCACCGCACAGATGCTTCTCCATGTCGGGGTCTGCATGGCTTTGCGCGATCCGGAGTTTTTCATTCTTTCCCATCTTTCTCCGCCCCAGGCGGCTGCATTTTGATTCCATTTCCGTACCGCCGATTTCAGGAAGGTCATGGCAGCCTCCGTCGCATCGGGTTGTCAGCAGCCTTCTTGAACAGTATATACCAACGTATACAGTATGTATTATAGCATTGTCGCGAAATCGTTTCAAGATTTTTTCGCTGGGCAGCGTAAGTAAATATAAGGCAATACCGCATAATTCGCGGGAATTATGCGGTATTGCCTTAGGTCGTCATCGCAGACGATTTTAGAATCGGTATAATTATTCAGGCAGTTGAATCTCCGGCATCAGCTCATCGGAAACGACCTGCAGCATTTCCTCCAATTTAGCCAAGTCATCGGGACCGAAGCGCTGTTTAGCGCGCTCCATGACAAGGTGCAAGTAGGAATAACTGATGTTATAGTAATCAATGTACTTTTGGGTCGGGCGCAGGCGGTATTCCCGCTTGTCGATGGTGGATCGGATGCGCTCTACATAGCCTTTTTTGACCAGCGAGTTGATCTTATACGCGGCGTTGGGGGTAGAAAGATTCATCATGTGGCTGAACTGCGCAATCGTAGGTTCGCCCAATGCCATGATGACTTCCATGCAGAAAGATTCTACCGTCGTCAGCGTGGCCTCGCGATCCTCGAATCGACTGAAGATCTGCTTATAGAAGTGCAGTTTGAATTTGGTATATACCCGTCCGAATGTCTGGTCCAGCATAGCGAGAATCCCCCTGTAGGTTAGTGGATTTATTATAGCACATTCCGCCATGTAAAACCAGCCCTCAGGCATCCGTGAGAACAAACGTCAGCTCGGCGTTGGCCGCGCGCACGCCGTCCACCCATGCGGTGGCCTTGCCGATGCCTACCGGGCCATGCTGTTCTATCAGCTCACATTCCAATATCAGCACATCGCCGGGTATGACCTGCCGGCGGAAACGGGCGTTTTTTACGCCGCCGAACAGGGCGAGCTTTCCGCGGTTTTCCGGCAGGCTTAACGCGGCTACCGCCCCGGTCTGGGCCAGCGCTTCCAGAATCAGCACACCGGGCATAACGGGGTGTCCCGGAAAGTGCCCCTCAAAAAACGGCTCCGTGCGGGTCACGCATTTGACGCCCCGCGCCCATTGGCCGGGGGTGTAGTCCAGGATCTTATCCACCAAAGCAAACGGGTAACGGTGCGGCAGGATCTCTTCGATCTCTGCCGCGCTCATGGCTCGGGGCGGCTCATTTGGCGTATAGTTCATCCTCATCCCTCCCAGCGTTTGAATACCACGCAGGCGTTATGGCCGCCAAAGCCCAGACTATCGCTCATAGCATACTCCACCTGCGCCGCGCGACCCTGGTTGGGGATATAGTCCAGATCCAGCTCCGGGTCCGGCTCCTGCAAATTGACGGTGGCGGGCAAAAAGGCATCGTGCAGAGCCAGCGCGGTAAATACGCCCTCTACCCCGCCTGCACCGCCCAGCAGATGGCCGGTCATCGACTTGGTAGAAGACACGGCCAGCTTGTACGCATGGCCGCCGAACACCGTTTTGATGGCAGTTGTCTCGCAGCTGTCATTCAGGTGGGTGGACGTCCCGTGGGCGTTGATGTAGCCGATCTGTTCAGGCACTACCCCGCCGTCGGCCAGCGCCAGCCGCATACAGGCCGCACCGCCTGCGCCGCCCGGTGCCGGGGCGGTAAAGTGGTAGGCGTCGCAGTTAGCGCCATAGCCCACGACCTCGGCATAAATTTTGGCACCGCGCGCTTTGGCGGCCTCGAGTTCTTCCAGCAGCAGTACGCCGCTGCCCTCGCCCATCACAAAGCCGCTGCGGCGGGCATCAAAAGGGATCGAGGCCCGGACCGGGTCGTCCGCCGTGCAAAGGGCTTTCATGCTGGCAAAGCCGCCCACGCCCAGCGGGCTGATGCAGCTTTCGCTGCCGCCGCAGAGCATGCGATCCTCGTATCCATCGCGGATACGGTGGAACGCATCGCCGATTGCATTGGTGCCGCCTGCACAGGCGGTGGTGGGGCAGCTGCACATGCCCTGCAAGCCAAAACGGATGGCGATCTGCCCCGCCGCCATATTGCCAATGGACATGGGGACAAAATAGGGGCTGACCTTTTCAAAGCCGCGCTGCTGGCCGCGGGTGTGTTCTTCCTCGATGGTGGGCAGGCCGCCGATGCCGCTGGAAAGGATCACGCCAAACCGCGTATGGTCGATTTCTTCCAGCGCAAGGCCGCTGTCGCGGACAGCTTCGTCGGCGGCGGCCACGGCAAACTGGGTAAAGCGTGCCATTTTGCGGGCTTCGCGCTTGTCGATGCGCGCGGCGGGGTCAAAGTCCTTGACCTCTGCGGCCAGCTTTACTTTAAAATCAGCCGTATCAAAAGCCGTGATCGGTCCTACTGCGCAGCGGCCAGCCTTAATGTTCGCCCAGCTTTCTGCCACCGTATTGCCGGTAGGATTTACCGTGCCAAGGCCGGTAATAACGACCCGGCGTTTCTTTTTTGTGTCCATTGCACACCTCACATTCCCATTCCGCCGTCAACGCAAAGGACCTGCCCGGTAATATACCCGGCCTGCTCCCCTGCCAGAAAAGCCACCGCCGCCGCAACATCCTCGGCATGGCCGATTTTGCCTGCCGGGATGGCCGCTTCCGCTGCGGCGCGGGCCGGTTCTGACAGCACGGCGGTCATATCTGTTGCAATAAAACCGGGAGCCACAACGTTGGCGGTGATATTGCGGGCAGCATACTCTTTGGCAGCGCTTTTCGTCAGGCCGATCAGCCCCGCCTTGCTGGCTGCATAGTTGGCCTGACCCGCGTTGCCGTGCAGACCGACAACACTGCTGACGCTGATGATGCGCCCATACCGCTGGTGCATCATAAAGCGGCAGGCCGCTTTGGTGCAGAAAAATGCCCCCTTCAGGTTGGTGGCAAGCACATTGTCAAAATCAGCCTCGGTCATCCGCAGAAGCAATTTGTCGGCGGTAATGCCCGCGTTGTTGACCAGCACATCGATCCGCCCAAAAGCGGCAACGGTATCTTCTACCAGTTTCTGACATGCTTCGGGGCTGCGCACGTCCGCCTGCAGCGTGACAGCCTGCACGCCAAGGGCGCGGCAGGCTGCGGCTGTTTCCTCGGCAGCGGCAGCGCTGCCGGCATAGTTGACGGCAATGTTCATGCCGTTTTCGGCCAAAGCCCGGCAAATGGCACGGCCAATGCCTTTGGCCCCGCCCGTAACCAGAGCGGCACGGCGCAAGTTTTCGGTTTGCGGCATGGTCAGGCTCCTTTCATGGTGCGCAGCAGCTGTTGCAGCTGCGCGGCAGTTTCCACCGGATAGCACGAGATAGCACTTCCCACAGTCTTTTTGACAAACCCGGTCAACGCCCTGCCGGGACCGATCTCAATGGCGGCGTCCACGCCCAATTCTGCCAGACGGCGGACGGTCACCTCCCAACGCACGCCGGACTGCACCTGTTTTTCCAGCAGCGCGGCAATGGTGTCGGTTTCCTCCATCTCGTGTCCCAGGCAGTTGAACAGCACAGGGAACTGCATCGGCGCAAAGCGGACAGCCTTACATTTTTCCCGCAGTGCATCCCCTGCCGGGTGCATCAATGAGGTATGGAACGGGCCGCTGACATTCAGCGGCAGGCAGCGCCGTGCCCCGGCAGCAAGCGCCAACTCGGCAGCTTTATCGACAGCGGCCTTGTCGCCGCCAATGACCAGCTGGCCGGGGCAGTTGTAGTTGCAGATCTGCACAACACCTTCGTCGGCGGCTGCATTGCAGCATGCCTGCAAGGGGGCTTCATCCAGCCCCAAAACGGCTGTCATCCCGCAGGTGCGCCCCGCCGCAGCCGCAGCCATTGCCTTACCGCGGCAGGCGGTTAAAGCGACTGCGGTCCGCACATCGAATACCCCCGCACAGGCCAGGGCAGAATACTCCCCCAGCGACAGCCCCGCCGCATAATCCGGTGTGATACCTGCCTCCCGCAGTACGGCAGTAAGGCCAGCGGCAAACGCCGTCATGCAGGGCTGGGTGTATTGGGTCTCGCTCAATACACCGGCTGCGTCGGTAAAGCAGACTTCTTTCAAATCAAAATCCACCGCCGCGTCGGCTTCGTCAAAAGCAGCGCGGAAAGCCGGGAAGTTCTCGTAAAGATCTCGGCCCATACCGGCGTGCTGGCTTCCCTGCCCGGCGTATAAAAATGCTAGTTTCATAAGGTGATCTCCTTGTGCACCCCGGCGATGCAGTCTTTGGCTTCGCTTACCATCGCGGCAAAAATTTCTTCCACCGGGCGGACTTCGTGCAGCAGCCCTGCGGCCTGTCCGGCCATCAGGCTGCCATTCTCGGTGTCACCGTCAAACACAGCCTTGCGCAGACTGCCTAAAGTAAAGCGTTCCAGCGCCATTTTATCAGCCCCGGCCTTTTCCTGGCGGACATACTCGCGGCTCATGCGGTTTTTCAGTACACGCACAGGGGTGCCGCCGATGCGCCCGGTCACGATGGTATCACTGTCGCGGGCTTTTAACAGGGCGGCTTTATAGTTTTCATGGATGGGGCACTCGGTGCTCGCCAGCAGACAGGTACCGACCTGCACACCGCACGCCCCCAATGCCAGCGCAGCAGCCAGCCCTCGTCCATCGGCAATGCCGCCCGCAGCGATGACCGGCACATGGACGGCATCGACGACCTGCGGGACAAGTGCCATCGTGGTCATCTCGCCCACATGGCCGCCGCTCTCGGTACCTTCGGCAATAACGGCGTCAATGCCGAGCGGTTCCAGATGTTTGGCCAAAATGGCTGCCGCCACCACGGGGATGACCGTGATACCGGCTGCTTTCCACGCGGCCATGTACTTTCCCGGATTTCCCGCCCCGGTGGTGACGAGCTTTACGCCCTCCTCCACCACGATTTTGGCAAATTCATCCGCCTGCGGGTGCATCAGCATGATGTTCACGCCAAAGGGCTTGTCGGTCAGTGCGCGGCAGCGGCGGATGTTTTCCCGCAGGGTGTCCGCGTCCATGCCGCCGGAGCCGATCAGCCCCAGCGCCCCGGCGTTGGAACAGGCAGCGGCAAACTCGCCCGTGGCGATATTGGCCATGCCGCCCTGTATAATGGGATATTTTGTACCTAAAATTTCATTGAGCAGCTTCATTTTCCACCCTCATACGTCAGCAGCATCCCGCCCCATGTCAGCCCGCCGCCAAAGCCGATGCAGGCCAGCGTCTGGCCGGGTCGCAGCAAATCACTTTCCGCCATTTCGTGCAGGGCAATCGGGATGCTGGCAGCACTGGTGTTGCCGTGACGGCTTATGTTTTTGTAAAACTTTGACGGTTCTGCGTGTAAACTTTTGACACAATGGTCAATTATGCGGCTGTTGGCCTGGTGGCAGACTACCCAGTCCAGATCAGACAATGTCTTTTGGCTGCGGTCCAGCACGGCTTGCAGACAGCGCGGCATAGCCTCCACGGCAAAGCGGAAAACCGCCCTGCCATCCATCGTGATCGGCGCGGTATCGCAGGCCGCAGGGCCGCCCGCGCGGATCGCTTCACTGCCCCGTGCGCCTAACGTTACGGCAAACGGTGCATTTTCGGCCAGCTCAAAAACAGCCGCACCCGCGCCGTCGCCAAACAATACACAGGTCGTGCGGTCAGTCGGGTCCACCATGCGGGAGAGTGCCTCGCAGCCAATGACCAGCGCATACCGCCCGCCCAGCGCGCTCAGGAGTCCGTGGGCCGCGGCGGCGGCATAAATAAAGCCAGAACAGGCCGCATTTACATCAAAGGCAGGCCGGTTTTCCGGCAGACCCAAGGCAGCCTGTACGCGGCAGGCAATGCTTGGGGTAGCCGTCGGGGCCGAGAGCGTTGCCACAACACAGCAGGCAATGTCGTTTGCCGCCAGACCGCTGCGGGTCAGGGCCTGACGGGCGGCGGTGATAGCCAGCGTGGCGGCATCCTCGTTTTCGGTGCAGTAATAGCGCTGGCAGATGCCGGTGCGGGTCGTGATCCATTCGTCGCTGGTGTCCACCTGTCGGCGCAAGTCCTCGTTCGTCACTACACGGCCGGGCAATGCCCCGCCGGTAGCCAGCAGCTGTAAGCCTTTCATGCGCCCCTCATTTCTCCGATGCGGCGGTATTTTTTGTAGCGCTGGTCTGCCAACGCCTTGCCGCTCATCTTACATAAAGCGGCAAGGTGCACCGCAATGGCAGTGTCCAACCGGCTGAAAAGCAGCTGCCGTCCACGCTGTGCGCCGCCCAGCGGTTCGGGGATGACTTCTTCCACAATGCCATCTGCGTACAGGTCCTGTGCCGTCAGCTTCATCATGGTGCAGGCCTCGCCGCTGCGGGAAGCATCTTTCCACAAAATACTGGCAAACCCCTCGGGGCTGAGCACTGAGTACACAGCATTTTCCAGCATCAGAATGTGGTTGGCAACGCCCAGCCCCAGCGCGCCGCCGCTGGACCCCTCGCCTGTGACAATGGCCAGCACCGGGACAGTCAGGCCGCTCATCTCCATCAGGTTGCGGGCAATGGCTTCCCCTTGGCCGCGTTCTTCCGCATCCTTGCCGGGGTAAGCACCGGGAGTGTCAATAAAAGTGATGATGGGACGGTGAAATTTTTCCGCCTGTTTCATCACGCGCAGGGCCTTGCGGTAGCCCTCCGGTCCCGGCATGCCAAAGTTGCAGCGCAGGTTTTCTTCCAGCGTAGTCCCCTTGCGGTGCCCCAAAACGGTAACGGGCATCCCGTGGAACCGTGCGATCCCGCATAAAATGGCCGCATCCTCTTTGCATTGTCGGTCACCGCACTGCTCAAAAAAGTCGGTAAACAAGTTGTCGATCATTTCGGTTATATGCGGGCGGTCAGAGCGGCGGGCCAGAAAAACGCGGTCCTCCGGCGTCAGCGAGGTGCAGCGCTGTAAAAGCGTGTTTTCCTCTGCGGAAAGCTCAGCCAGTTCAGCCGCATGGGTGGTCGTGCTCGCCATTTCGGCGTCATCGGCACGGCTGCACAGCGCATCGATCTGCGCGTCCAGCGGTTCCAACTGCTGCAAAACTTCTTTGATCATCTGCGCTTCCTCCCCTGCGTGTGGAGCTGCAAGATCCGCGTTAAGACCTCTTTCAACTCGGTGCGCGGTACGACCTGATCCACAAAACCGTGTTCCAGCTGGAACTCGCTGCGCTGGAATCCGCCGGGCAGTTTTTCACCGATGGTCTGTTCAATGACGCGCGGCCCGGCAAAGCCGATGAGTGCCCCCGGTTCGGCGAGCGTAATATCACCCAGACTGGCAAAGCTGGCCGTGACTCCGCCTGTGGTGGGGTGGGTCAGCACGCTGATGTACAACCCGCCGCTGCGGTTGAACCGTTCCAGCGCGGCGCTGGTTTTGGCCATCTGCATCAGGCTGAAAATGCCCTCCTGCATCCGTGCGCCGCCACTGGCAGAAAAAATAATGAGCGGCAGGTGCTTGTCGGCAGCGTACTCAATCGCACGTGTGATTTTTTCACCAACAGCGGTGCTCATGCTGCCCATAAAAAAACGGCTGTCCAGCACAGCAACCACCGTCTGCACGCCGCCGATCCTGCCGATTGCTGTAACGGCGGCTTCTTTCAGGCCGGTCTTGACCGAAGCAGCGGCCAGCTTTTCCTGATAATCGGGAAAATGCAGCACATCGTTGGGCGCAATGTCCGGGTTCAGCTCTTTAAAAGTTCCGTGGTCCAGAACCGTGCTGAGCCGATAATAGGCGCCGATTGCCAAATGCACCCCGCAGTTGGGGCAGACATACTGGCTCTTGACCCAAACCTGCCGCGTGGCACGGCGGCCGCATTTTTTGCACTCGACAAATTGCGGCGGCACCCAGTTGGGCGCAGCCGTACCGGCATCGCGGCGGGCTTTCATCTGAAAGCTGCGCTCCTGCGGGCTGGTCGGGAACAGCTTTTCAATGGCACTCATCCTGCAATACCCTTTAGGCTGCCCGCGCAGCCAGATAGTTGAAGATGTCGCCCACGGTTTTGAGCGTCCCCAGGTCCTCGTCGGCAATCGTAACGCCGAACTTGTCCTCAAACGCCATGTTCAGCTCTACCGCATCCAGGCTGTCCGCCTGCAGGTCGTCGGTCAGGCTGGCATCCATTGTGACCTTATCAGCATCGCAGTTCAGGGTGTCAACAAAAACTTCTTTTACTTCTTCAAAGCTCATACTACGTACCTCACATAATTTAACTAAATAAATTGACGTAATTGTCAATGAGGTCATTATACCACGTTCGTTTCGAATGTCAATATTATTAGGTAAAAATTTTTATCTAATCGAATCGCCGTTTTTCTCCTCTTCCGGTAGTATAAAAGGAAAGCACACAAATTATCCCCCTGCTGGGGCAGCCCTTGCTGACTGCGATTTGAGCGCTGCTGCATATCTTCCCTGTGAAATATCCAATCGCCTTTAAATGGTTTTATTTACTTTCTCTTTTACTCTCCCAGATTATTTTCTATTCTGCAACATATTTCGCTCTAATGTGCTATACTAATACTATCCAATAATGATGGAGGAACTTCTATGAAACGCAGCATCCGACTCCAATACAATGCCCCCGTCACACTGACCTTTTTCTTTTTGTCCCTCGCCTCTCTGGTATTGGGCTACTTAACAAACAACTGGACAACCTCGCACCTGTTTAGTGTGTATCGCTCGTCGATGACGGATCCGCTGTTCTATGTCCGGTTGTTCGGTCATGTCCTTGGCCACGGCGGTTGGAATCACTTTATAAACAATATGCTCCTCTTCCTTGTTGTCGCTCCACCTTTGGAAGAACGATACGGAAGCCGAACACTTCTAAGCGGTATCCTTATGACCGCGCTGGTATCCGGCATATTGCAGTGTGTGCTGTTTCCCACTTCTGCATTGCTTGGTGCATCCGGTATCGTATTCATGCTCATCATGCTCTCCAGTTTGGCCGGCAGTAAGAATGGAGGTATCCCTATCACCTTCATCTTGGTTGGCGTGCTGTACTTAAGCCAGCAGGTATACAGTATCCTCTTTATACAAGATAATGTTGCTAACTTTATGCACATTGTCGGTGGTATTTGCGGTACAGCTTTTGGTTTTGCCGTCCGGAAAAGATAACGAATGGTCGGAAAGAGAATCTTATTTATGATGATTAAGCACATTTTTCAGAAAGAACCTGTCCTGAGCATTGCCACTTGTTTGGCGATCATTTCCGCTTTCTTTGTCCCCCCGGACGCAGAATACCTCGGATATATCGATTTCCGTACTCTTGCAATCCTGTTTTCGCTAATGACAGTTATGGCCGGACTGAGAGGGCAAGGCGTATTTGATAGACTCGGCCATGCCCTCCTATCTCATACCCGCACCACTTTGCAGCTAACAGTTGTTCTCGTTGGCCTATGCTTCTTCAGCAGTATGCTGATAACAAACGATGTATCGCTGTTAACATTCGTGCCATTTACGTTTGTCGTTCTGAATAGTTTGAACGCATCTGTTCGCAGCAAACTGCTCCTCCCTATCGTCTGTATGCAGACGATAGCTGCCAACCTTGGCAGTATGCTTACACCACTGGGCAATCCCCAAAACCTGTATTTGTATGGCAAGAGCGGGATGGATATGAGCTCTTTTGTTCTGTTGATGCTCCCCTATTCCATCATATCATTAGTGCTTATTGCTATATGGGCAGTATGGCTATGCCGTGAAGGTTCCGACATTGTTGTAACTCATTCTGCGGCAAATTCAGAACCAGACAAGAAACTCATTGCGTTGTACGGTATTCTGTTTGTCGCCTGTTTATTGGTTGTATTGCGTGTTCTCCCATACGGTGTTGCATTCGCCGCTATCTTGGTGTGCACCTTCTTTGCCGACCGCCCCACTCTTGGCCGTGTAGACTATTCTCTGATTCTTACCTTTGTAGCACTGTTCATTTTCATCGGGAACTTAGGTCGGATTGAAGCGTTCTCTGGATGGCTGCAGAATATTCTGGCCGGCCATGAGGTTTTAGTATCAGTTCTGGCCTCTCAAGTGACCAGTAATGTGCCTGCTGCCATCCTGCTTTCTGGATTTACCGATAATTTCCGTGCGCTGATTATTGGCACAAACCTTGGTGGCCTTGGCACATTAATTGCATCCATGGCAAGCCTGATTTCTTATCGACAGATTGCAAATGAAGTACCTGCTGAAAAAGGGCACTATTTTGCGATGTTTACTATTTCCAATGTGGTGTTTCTGGCCATTCTGATGGGCGCTTGGGCCCTGACCTGATATTTCCGTAATTCTATTTTACAAAGTGCAAGCTCTTTACAAACAAAAAGCGGAGGAGGCGAAACGCCTCCTCCGCGCCTAAATTTTCGGTTGTAGGGAAACACCGGGGGTAGAAAGTGTATTACTGCCATCCTCTTGCCGCAGGGTCGAGCATCTCGGCGGCGGAATACACCAGCGCGTTGCAGATGGCGGCAGCCACGTTGCTGCCGCCCTTGCGGCCCATGGCGGCGATGGCGGGCACGCCGTACTGCGTGCAAACCGCAAACAGCCGCTCCTTGCTTTCCACCACGTTCACAAAGCCGACGGGCACGGCGATGACCAGCGCAGGGCGCAGACCGCTTTCGATCTCGTCCGCAATCGTCAGCAGCGCCGTGGGGGCGTTGCCAACGGCCAGCACCGCGCCGGGGTACTCCCGCGCGGCCCTGTGCATGGCGGCGGCGGCCCGGGTCGAGCCCGCCGCCTTCGCAGCAGCGGCGACAGCGGGGTCGGCCATAAAGCAGAGTGCCTGCCCGCCCAATTTGGCCAGACCGGGCTTTGTGATGCCCGCCAGCGCCATGTTGGTGTCGGTGATGACCACTGCCCCGGCACGCATGGCCGCGACGCCCGCCGCCGCCGCGCCGGGTGTGAAGCACAGGTTCTCGGCGTAATCAAAATCCGCTGTCGTGTGAATAACGCGCTTGACCACGGCGGCGTTTTCGGGCGGAACCGCAAGCCCGCGCGCGGCCAGCTCCGCCGTGATAATGCCCATGCTCGTGCGCTCAATATCGGCGGGCAGATGATGCTGCGGTGTCATTTTTTCCCTCCTCTGGGGTTGTGCAGACCCATGGCCGCGTAGACGGCGCCCATGTCCAGCGCACTGCGCACGCCGTCGGCCAGCAGGTCCAGCTGCTGTGTGCGGTAGTCGGCCATCGCAAGCGGCGCGGCGGTCTCCGGCGCGATTCCCTTGCGGCGGCAGAGGTACGCGGCCAGCTGCTCCGTCAATTCGCCGCTGTCAAACAGGCCGTGCAGGTAGGTGCCGAACACGGCGTTTTGCACGCAGCCCTCCGGTGTGCCGTCGGCATAGCGGCAGAACGGAGCGCCGTTCACCGCGGTGCGGCCCGTGTGAATTTCATATCCGGTCAGCGCAGCCCCGGTAAAGGGCGCGGCAGCCGCCGCCGTGACCTGTGCTCGGCGCTTTTCGGCGGTAAAGACCGTCCGCGTCGGCAGCAGGCCCAGCCCGCGCAGCGTCTGCGGATGGCCGCTCTCGGTGCCCTGACTGTCGTCGAGCGTCTCGCCCAGCAGCTGATAGCCGCCGCAGACGCCCAGCACCGGCGTGCCGCCTGTTGCCAGCTTGAGCACAGCGGCCTCCAGCCCGGACTGGCGCAGCCACAGCAGGTCGTTCACCGTGTTTTTGGTGCCGGGCAGAATGACCAGGTCCGGCGCACCCAGCTCCCGCACGGACTGCACGTACCGCACACCCAAAAGCGGGTGCTGCTCCAGCGGCATAAAATCGGTAAAATTGGAAATATGCGGCAATCTCAAAACAGCTGCGTCCAGCGGCTTGACCGCGCTTTTGCTTTGCAGCCGCGGCGCAAGCGAGTCCTCGTCCTCGATGTCCACCCGCAGGTACGGCACGACGCCCAGCACCGGCAGCTGTGTTTTTTCCTCCAGCATCGCCAGCCCGGGGCGCAAAATTTCTACGTCGCCTCGGAATTTATTGATGATAAGCCCGCATATACGCGCGCGCTCGTCCGGCTCCAGCAGCGCCACCGTGCCGTACAGCTGCGCAAAGACGCCGCCGCGGTCAATGTCGCCCGCCAGCAGAACCGGCGCGTCCACGAGCTTTGCCAGCCCCATGTTGACAATGTCGTCCGCCTTCAGGTTGATCTCGGCGGGACTGCCCGCACCCTCGATGACGATGATGTCAAATTCATCGGCAAGGCTGTCGTAGGCACGCAGAATATCGGGAATCAGCGACTTTTTGCGGCGGAAGTATTCCTTTGCGGGCATGTCGCCGCGGACCTCGCCGTTCACGATGACCTGGCTGCCCACATCGCTGCTCGGCTTGAGCAGGATCGGGTTCATCCGCACATCGGGTTCGACGCCCGCGGCCTGCGCCTGCACGACCTGTGCGCGGCCCATTTCAAGGCCGTCCCGGGTCACAAAGCTGTTCAGCGCCATATTCTGGCTTTTGAACGGCGCGGTTTTGTAGCCGTCCTGCGCAAAAATGCGGCAGAGCGCCGCGCACAGCAGGCTTTTGCCCGCGCCGCTCATCGTGCCCTGCACCATGATGCACTTTGCCCGGCTCATGCCAGCACCTCCCGCATAATTTTCAACAGCTGTTCGTTTTCTTTTTGGGTGCGCACAGCGGTGCGGTACCACGTCTCGTCCAGCCCCGGATAGTTGCCGCAGCCGCGCACCACCGCACCGTGACGGCGCAGCTTTGCCCCAAAGTCCGCCGGTGCGCGGAACAGCAGGTAGTTGGCCTGTCCGTCCACGACCCGCAGCCCCAGTGCCCGCAGTCCTGCAGCCAGCCTTGGGCGCTGGTCGGCAATGAGTGTGCGCACGCTGTCGGCATAGGCGGTCTCCTCCAGTGCGGCCAACCCAGCGGCCTGTGCCAGACCGGACACGGCCCACGGCTGGCCCGCCGCGCGCATTTTGTCCAGCAGCGCCGCGTCACTGCACAGCGCATACCCCAGTCGCACCCCGGCCATAGCGTAGAGCTTGGTGAATGCCTTTAAGATTATAAGGTTCGGTGCATCGCGCAAAACCGTCTTAGCTGTCAGGGTCTCCCGCGCGGCGAGGAAGTCGAGGAAGCACTCATCTACGACCAGCACCGCGCCGCAGTCGGCACAGCGGCGCAGCAGCTTTTGCACCATAACGAGCGGTGTGACCTGTCCGGTGGGGTTGTTGGGCTGGCAGAGGAACACTGCATCGGTGCTGTCGTCGATGGCGTCTACAAAGCCGTCCGTCACGGCAAAGTCGTTTTCCTCCCGCAAAAGAAACCGCTGTACGTCACAATCTACCGTTTCCAGCGCAGCAGCGTACTCGGCAAAGGTCGGCGCGGGCAGCAATGCGCGCCGCGGGCGCAGGGCCAGTGCCAGGCGGTAGATCAGGTCCGCCGCACCGTTGCCGCACAAAATTTGCGCAGTATCCACCCCCTCTGCCGCGGCCAGCTTAGTGCGCAGGGCCCGGCAGAGCGGGTCCGGGTAGCGATCCGCCATGGGCAGTGCCGCTGTGATGGCCGCCGCCACGCCCGCGGGCAACCCCAGCGGGCTGACGTTGGCCGAAAAATCCAGCGCGTCCCGGCCAAACTCAGCCCGATAGCCCGCCCAGTCGCCGCCGTGTACCAGTTCCATTCTGCATTCCCTCACAAGACAAGCATCAGCCGCACGGCCAGCCCCAGCACAAGGGCCAGCAGGCTCTCGGCGTACATCATGCGGTTGGCACGCAGGATGTCCCGCGGCTCGATCTCCCGCAGCGGGTCGCCAATTGTCGGCTTATCGTAATATTCGCCAAAGTAATAGGCCGGGCCCGCCAGCTGCACGCCCAGTGCCCCGGCACAGGCGCTCTCGGTCTGGGCGCTGTTGGGGCTGGCGTGGCGGCGGCGGTCCCGCCGCCAGATGCGCCACGCCCCGCGGGCGCTGTTGCCCGTCAGCGCCGCCGCAGCCACCCAGAGCAGCGCGGCCAGGCGGCTGGGCAGCCAGTTGGCGGCATCGTCCAATTTGGCGGCACAGCGCCCAAAATAAAGATACTTTTCGTTTTTGTAGCCGAGCATGCTGTCCATAGTGTTGATGGCCTTGTAGGTCAGCGCCAGCGGTGCTCCGCCAAGGAGCATATACAAAAGCGGCGCAATGACGCCGTCGCTGGCGTTCTCGGCCACGGTCTCCACGGCGGCTCTGGTCACGCCCGCGGCGGTCAGGTTTTGCGTGTCACGGCCCACGATGCGGGCCACGGCCCTGCGGGCTGCGGGCAGGTCGCCCTTTGCCAGTTCCTTGTACACATTGCGGCTCTCCTGTGCAAGACCCTTGGCAGCCAGCGCCTGGCCGCACCAGAGCATTTGCAGCGCCAGCCCCAGCGCCGGATGGAGCCTTGCCGCGGCCCAGCAGGCAAGCCCGGTAACGGCCAGCGTGCCCAGCGGCAGCACCGCGGCCACCGCGGCCCCGCCGGCCAGCTCGCCCCGCGGCGTTTTGGGCAGTGCGGTGCGCAGGTGCTTTTCCAGCGCCGAGATGCACCGGCCCATGAGCACCACCGGATGCGGCAGCCACGCCGGGTCGCCAAACAGAGCGTCCAGCAAAAAACCGCCCAGCACCGCCCAAAAAATCAGCATGTGCTCTCCTTCGTGTACTGCACGGTCTTGACCAAACGCAGCTCATGCCGCGACGCCCAGTCGCGGGCGTCCAGCACATAGCCGCCCGCGTTGGGGCCGCACCACCGGTAATAGCTGCGGCGCGGCACGCCGTAGCGCTCCAACGCGGCCATCTGGGTACCGCCGTGGGCCAGGATCACCAGCATTTCCTCGCCGTCGGCCAGCGCCTTGTCCACCAGCGCCGCAAACGTGCGGCATACGCGGTCACTGAAATCGTCCTTGCGCTCACCGTCGGGGCAGCTGCTCTCGCAGTTGGCGGCGACCCACGCCTGATAGTCGGGGTCGTGCTCCATCTCAATATAATTGCGGCCTTCAAAGCTGCCGAAGCACATCTCCTTCAGCCCGTCCACGGGCACGAGCGCCGCGTCCGGGAACAGCACCTCCGCCGTCTGCCTTGTACGCTGCAGCGTGGAAATATAGACAACCTTCGGGTCAATATCAGCCCGGCGCAGTTGGGCCAGCCCCTCGGGCGAGAGCGGGATGTCCCGCTGACCCTGATAGCGCTTCTGGGCGTTGTACTCGGTCAGGCCGTGGCGCAGTAAATAAATCAGCATTTCGGAAGTTCTCCTTTCAAAATCGTCGGCAGACCGCAAAACATCTGCACAACGCAGTCCGCCCGCGCGGCCAGCAGACAGGCCAGACGGCCCGCCGCCTCCCGCGCGGCACGCGCGGCGGGGTCAATCGGCACAACGCCGCCGCCGACCTCCGCCGCGGTCACAACATCATAATCTGCCAGCTCGTCGGCCAGCCGGTTCAAATCGGCGGCGTCGGCGGCCAAATCCTGCACGTCGTACACCTGCCGCCCGCCGAGCTTTTGCGCAAAGGTGCGCTTGCCGCTGCAGAGCGGCCCTGTCACAAACACCATTTACAGCACCCCCAGCCATTGGCAGGCGGCCAGCGCCGCCAGCATCCAGATCTCGCATTTTTGCAGGAACCACCCGGCCAGATCACCGGTCACACCGCCAAACTGTTTTTTGGCAACAACGTAGTACCGCGCAAAAACACAGCCTGCGGCCAGCACCAGCGCCCAGCCGCCCAGTGCAGTCAGCCCCACGGCCAGCATGGCGCAGAGCGCGGCCAGCACCTGCCGCACGCGGACGCGGTCCGCCGCCGTGGCAAAGGTGTGGGCAAGGCCGGTGTTTTTCGCCAGCGGGAACGCCGCCACGGCCAGCCCGGACAGCGCCCGCTCCCCCACCAGCGCCAGCGTCCAGAGCACGCCGACCCGCGGGGTGAACGCCACACAGCCGCACAGCGCAAAATACGCCGCAAAATAACTGCACAGCCGGATGACCGCGAACGCGCCGCAATGGGGGTCCTTTAAAATTTCCAGCTTCTTCGCGGTATCGCCGTAGCTTGAAAGTGCGTCGCAGGTGTCGGCGTAGCCGTCCAGATGGATGCCGCCCGTGATCCAGACCGGCACAAGGCAGAACCCCGCCGCGCGGGCCGCCGCAGGCAGCGGCAGCACGCCGCAGACGCACCACAGTGCGCCGCACACCACCCCCACCAGCGGGAAGGCGCAGAGCGCGTACCGCATATTTTTTTCGTTCCAGTCGAACTGCGGCATCGGCAGGGCCGAAAACATGGCGAACGCCACCGCAATCGTCTGTAAAGCTGTCACGGACCTTCACTTCCTTTGTAATAGACGGGGATGCCGCAGACAACGCGCACCACGCGGTCTGCCCGCGCCGCCGCAGCGTTGTTGACGGCGGCCAGTGCGCGCAGATAGCGGTCCGTATCGCCCGCATAGTCTGCCCCACCGCTGAACACCTCATTGGAAACCACAATCAGATTATCACATTGCAGCAGCATCTTGTCAATGCCCCGCAGGATCGCCGCCGCGGTTTCCGTCCCTGCACCGTCGGGGTCATACAGCTCATTGGCGGCCAGGTTGCCCAGGTCCTCCAGCAGCACGGTGCCGCGCCGGGGCAGGGCCACGCGGTCCAGGTGCAGCGGGCACTCTACCGTGGTGAACTGCTTTTCGGCCCGCATGGCGCGGTGCTTTGCCACGCGGGCGGCGCACTCGGCGTCCCATACCTGCATCGTCGCCAGATAGGTGCGCGGCAGCGGTGCGCGCAGGCAGAGCGACTCCGCATAGGCGCTTTTACCGCTGGCCGCACCGCCGATGACCAGCGTCAGCACTGCGGGGTGTACGGCGTGATGCCGCCCTCCGCAAACGAGTAGCAGCCGTTGTAGACGGCCAGCGCCATATCCCACAGCGGCAGGCTGGCCACCGCGCCCGTGCCCTCGCCCAGATGCAGCTCTGCGGTGATAAGCGGTTTTTTGCACAGCGCGCCCAGCACAATATGTGCGGCTGGCTCACTGGACACATGGCTGGCGAAAACGGCCTTTTCCGCCGCGGGGCAGAGCCGCACCGCGCACAGCGCCGCCACGCCGCTGATGAATCCGTCCATCACGATGGGTAGCCTTTCGAGCGCACCGCCCAGAAACACGCCGCACAGCCCGGCAATATCAAAGCCGCCCAGCGCCGCCAGCACCCCCAGCGGGTCCGCGGCATCGGGGTGGTTGCGGGCAATGCCGCGTTCTATCGCATCTATTTTGCGCTGTAGTCCAGCGTCGGAAAGTCCCGCGCCGCGCCCGGTCATCTCGGCCACAGGGCGGCCCAGCAGCACGCTGGCAACGGCGCTGGACGTCGTTGTGTTGCCGATGCCCATTTCCCCCGTCGCCAGCAGCTGTGCGCCGTTCTGCTTCTGCGCGCGCACCAGCGCGATGCCCGCGGCGATGGCCTGCACGGCCTGTGCGCGGGTCATAGCCGGGCCGGTGGTAAAGTCAGCCGTGCCCGCAGCAATGCGGCAGTCCGCCGCGCCGGGCACGGGTTCGCCCGCAATGCCCATATCGACGGGCACGACGTCGCAGTGGGCCGCAGCGGCCATACGGCAGACGCTGGTGCGGCGGGCGGTCAGGTTTTCGAGCACGGCGCGGGTCACGGAGGCATCGGTCTGGCTGACGCCCTGCGCCACAACGCCGTTGTCCGCGCAGAGCACCAGCACCGCGCGGCGGCTGACATCCGGCACGGGGTCGCCGGTCAGCGCGGCGGCGTCCTCGACCATGGATTCCAGCCGACCCAGTCCGCCCAAAGGCTTTGCCAGCGCAGCCCAGTGGGCGCGGGCTGCGGCGCGGGCGGCCTCGTCCGGCGGGGTAACGGCTGTAAGCAGGTTTTTCAGTTCGTTTTCGGTCATGATGTTTCCTTTATATAATGTTCGGCTGCAGCCGCAAAGCGCTTCGGCAGCGGCGTACCTGCCCAGTAGAGATGCGGAAAGCCAGCGTAGAGACGTTCATTGGCAAAGCCGCACGCCCACTGCCGCCCATTTGCCTTGGCAGCGGTGAACGCATCGCCGTTTTCGGTGGAGTCCCAGTGATGGAACTCGTGGACGGGCAGGTTCTCCCCCGCGCGGAACAGCATACTGTCGGCGCGGGCGGTCAGGCGGGCGTAGCCGAACCGCACAAGCCGCCCGACCTTGAAGCCCTGCCCGGGCAGCACGCCCGCCATCGGGTGGGGCGTGCCGTCGGCGTCCTGTAATGTCCGGCCCAGGTACAAAAAGCCGCCGCACTCGGCCACGGTGGGCAGACCGCCCTGCACGGCGCTTTTTACGGCGGCGCGCAGGGGGGCGTTCGCGGCCAGCCGGGCGGCGTACAGCTCGGGGTAGCCGCCCGGCAGGTAAAGCCCGCCGATGTTATCCGGCAGAGCCGTGTCGGCCAGCGGGCTGAAAAAGCACAGCTCCGCGCCGTTTTCCCGCAGTGCCTCCAGCGTTTCGGCGTAGGTAAAGCAGAACGCGGCGTCCCTTGCCACGGCAAGGCGCACCCGCGGCGGGGGCACCGTGCACGGCACAGCGGCGGGCGCGGGGCGGTCAAACAGGGTGTGCAGCAGCGGCCAGTCGATGGTTTGCTGCGCGGCATCGGATAAGAGCTGTATCTTGCGCTGCAGATCGTCGATCTCGGCGGCGGTTTTCAGACCGAGGTGGCGGCTTTCTATCGCGGCCTCGGGCAGCGGCGGCAGGCAGCCGACCACGGGCAGACCGGTCTCTTTTTCGAGCATCGGCTTCAGCAGAGCGCACAATCCTTGCGTACAATCATTGAGCAAAATTCCCGCGATATGGTGCGGTGTGCGGAACGCCGTCAGCCCACGCAGCTCCGCCGCCAGCGTCAGGCTTGCCCCCTTGGGCCGCACAACGAGCAGTGCGGGCAGGTCCAGCGTATCGGCCAGCTGCCACGCGCTGGCCGTGTCGGTCACGCCGCCAAGGCCGTCGTAGTAGCCCATGGCCCCCTCGACGACTGCCGCGCCGTGCCCCGCCGCGTGCTGGGCGTAGAGTGCGCGGGCGGTCTGCGGTGCAGAGAAAAACAGGTCGAGATTGTGGCTTTCGACGCCCAGCACCGCGCGGTGGAACATCGGGTCGATGTAGTCCGGCCCCGACTTGAACGCGCAGGGGGTCAGCCCGCGGGCAGTCAGCGCCGCCAATAAAGCGCAGGCTGCCGTTGTTTTTCCGCTGCCGGAGCGGGGTGCAGCCAGAACCAATTGCAGCATTTTTACTCCCTCGCAATCAAGAAAACCGGGTTGTTCGCCATGAGCAGGTGCAGGCTGCCCGCCGCCCGGCTGCGGCTGACTGCGATTTGTGTAACCTGGGCGGTCAGGCCGTGGGCCGTCAGGGCCGCAACGGCCTCCTGTAAGGTTTCCAGCGCAATGGCGCTGATACAGAGCCGTGCATCGGGGTTCGCGGCCAGCGCGGCATCGACGACAGCCCGCAGACTGCCCTTGCTGCCGCCAATAAAAACAGCGTCCGGCGCGGGCCAGTCTGCCAGTGCGGCGGGGGCAAGGCCCTCGGTAAGGTGCAGATTTTGCACCGCAAATTTTGCGCGGTTCTGACGGATAAGGTCACAGGCTTCCGCGTCGCACTCCACGGCGCAGACCCGGCCCGCAGGGGCGGCCAGCGCCAGCTCCACACTGACGCTGCCGGTGCCCGCGCCCACGTCCCAGAGTGTATCGCCCGGGCGCACAGCCAGCTTGGCCAGCACGGCAGCGCGGACCTCCTGCTTGGTCATCGGCGTTTTGCCGCGGATGAACGCTGCATCGGGCAGGCCGGGCGTGCGGCGCAGGGGCGCGGGCACATTTTCCACAAGCAGGACACTGAGCGGTGCAAAGCGCTGTGCGGCCAGCTCCTGCGCCGTGCCGGTCACAAGCCGCTGGGACGGCGTGCCTAGGTTCTCCCCCACCGTGGCCGCAGCGTCGCCCAGCCCGGCAGCCGCCAGCTGTTGGCAGAGCGTCGCGGGGGTCTCGCTGCCGCCGGTCAGGAAAAAAGTTGTCCCGCCTGCGCGGCAGGCGGCCACCGGGTCACAGGCACAGCCGTGGGCGGAGACGAGCCGCCAGCCCTGCCACGGGCGGCCCAGCGCCGCGGCCAATAATTGTACGCTGGAAACGCCGGGCAGCACCGTGTACGGCAGACCCGCGTCGTCCAATGCGCGGCAGAGCGCCGCCGCGCCGGAGTAGAAGCCCGTGTCGCCGCTGAAAACCACCGCGGCCTCCGCGCAATCTGTCTGCCGCAGCAATGCGCAAATTTCGTCCGTTTTATAGAGGGCTGCGCGGTTTGCCGTGCAGCCCTCGGGCAGGTTTTCCAGCAGGCGGCGCGCGCCGATGATCAGCTCCGCTCCGCGCAGCGTCTCCAGCCCCGCCGCTGTCAGGCTGCCGGGCGTTCCGCTGCCCATGCCCACCAATGTGATCTTCATAAAAGCTCCCTGCATCGCTGTAAAATTGTGTCAGCGGTCTCGCCCTCGTCGTCCGGGCGGCGCAGCACAATGAGCTGCACGCCGCACCGGGCGGCGGCCTCGGCCTTTTCGGCAAAGCCGCCCGCCGCGCCGCCGTCCTTCGTGACCATATAGTCGATATGGAACTGGTGCAGCAGCGCCGCATTTAATTCTTTCGTAAAAGGCCCCTGCATCGCAAGGATATTGCGGTGTGGAACGCCCGCTGCCTCGCATGCTGCGATACCTGCCAGCGTCGGCAGAACGCGCGGGTAGAGCCGCGCCGGGTCGAGCGCTGCGAAGGCGGGCAGCTCCTTGGCACCCGTCGCCAACAGGACGCGCCCCGGTCTGTCTGCCAGATACGCGGCGGCCCGGGCGGCATCGGCCAGCACCACACTGCCCGTGGGCAGGGGGCTGGCGGGGCGCAGCAGACGGTGATATTCAACTCCCGCCGCCGCTGCCGCCGCACGGATATTGCGCGTTGCCTCGGCGGCATACGGGTGGGTCGCGTCAACGCAGAGCGCCGCACTGCGCAGCAGCGCCGTCATTCCTTCGGCGTCCAGCCGCCCGGTGCGCACCGTGATGCCGTCGGCGCAGCCCTGTTCCTCGGCCCCCAGCTCTGTCGCCACACAGACCGTGACCGCCGCGCCGAGCGCCGCCAGCGCGCGGGAGAAGCTGCGCCCCTCCGTTGTACCGCTGAAAACCACCACATTCATACGCCGCGATACCCCCTTGGCGTAACCATTCTGCCATGTAAAATCTGCGTTGCAGCGTTGCCGACAAAGACCGTTGTGAACATATCCACGGCGGTGTCCTCCAGTTCGGCCAGCGTCAGCAGCCGTGCGGTCTGGCCGTCACGGCCAATGCAGCGCACCAGCCCGCAGACCGTGTCCGGGCCCTTGCCGTTGTCCCGCAGAATGCGAACGGCCTTTTGCAGGTAGTCGGCGCGCCCTTTGGACGACGGGTTGTAGAGCGCCAGGCAGAAATCCCCCGCTGCGGCGCAGGCCAGCCGCTTTTCAATGACGGCCCACGGCGTCAGCCGGTCCGACAGCGAAATCACGCAAAAATCGTGTGCCAACGGCGCACCCAGCACCGCGGCCCCGCTCAAAGCGGCAGTCAGGCCGGGCACGATCTCGACCTCTACCTCCGGGCAGTGCTCCGCCAGCTCCAACAGCGGGCTGGCCATGCCGTAGACCCCGGCGTCACCGGAGCAGACGAGCGCCACCGTCTTGCCGCCCTTTGCCGTTTCCAGCGCCCAACGGCACCGGTCAAGCTCCCGCGTCATGCCGGTAGCGTAGACCTCTTTATCCGGGTAAAGCGGGCGTACAAGGTCGATGTAGACCGTGTAGCCGCACAGCACGTCGGCGGCCTGCAGGGCAGTCTGCGCCTGGGCGGTCAAATACTGCGCACCGCCCGGGCCGAGGCCCACCACATACACAAGACTACGGTTCATCATTTTTCCATCTCCAATCCGGGGCAAAGGGGGCCAGCGCCACGGCAAGGGTCACGCCGTCCCGCGCCCACTTCGGGATGAACAGCACCCCGTCTGCAGCCAGCACCGCCGCGCGTTCACAGACATTGTCCACACCCGTGATGCTCTGCACAAAGCCGGAGGACGTAAAGCGGCCTTTAGCCGTGCGCAGGGCAGCGGCGGTATAAAAGTCCATCTTCCAGTCGTGCGCCCGGCAGAACGCCGCCAGACCCGGCTCATCCTTTTTCAAGTCAATGCTGGCTGCGCGGACAATGCCCTGCGGGGCAAAATGATGCTCCGCGCAGAAGGCCGCAAAGACTGTTTCCAACTTTTCCGCCGTCGTGCCGCGCTTGCAGCCGACACCCAACACCGCAATGCGGGGGATCAGGTGCAGCGCCTCACCCGTCGGGGTCAGCGTCAGCGCAAAATCTGCGCGGTCAGCGGCGGCGGCAGGCTCCACACCCGCGGGCGGCGTGCCGGAAACAGCCCAGTCGGCGGCATAGCAAACGCTCTGCCCGGCCAGCAGTGCCCCGCTCACGTAGCGGATGCGCTCCGGCTCGGCCACGGCGCAGTTCTGGCGCTTGGCCCACTCGTCCACGGCAAAAACGCCGCGTCCGTCGGTGGCCGTCGTGATGACCGGCACGGCATGGCAGACCGCCGCCAGCCGCTGCGCCAGCTCGTTTGCGCCGCCCAGATGCCCCGACAGCAGCGGAATGGCGAATCGCCCACCCTCATCCAGCACAACGACGGCGGGGTCTGCAGCCTTGCTGCGGCAGTGTGGCGCGATGGCCCGCACCGCGATCCCGGCAGCTCCTACAAAAATCAGTGCGTCGTTTTGTGCAAACTGCGCAGCGGTCCAATCGGTCAGGCGGACGCCGTCCGCACCGCCGCGGGCCACGCTGCCGGGGCAGGCTGCCGCCAGCTGCTGCGCCAGCGCCAGTCCCCGCGCCGTGAACGCAATGTACGCGCAGGTCATCGGTTCGTCCCCCTGCGGAACTCCGTTGTGAACGCCGGGTCGTACAGCTTGCTGCGGTCATACTGTGCGGCCAAAAAGTCCCCGACGACGATGAGCGCCGTCTTGGTGATGCCCGCTGCGCGGGTGCTCTCGGCCAGCGTTCCGACGGTGCAATGTACAATTTTCTGTTCCGGCCACGTCGCCTTGTAGACAACGGCGGCAGGGGTCGCGGCGGTGTACGCGCCCTGCAGAAGCGCGTCCTGCACCCTGTCGATCAGGCCGATGGAGAGGAAAATGACCATCGTCGCCCCGTGGGCGGCCAGCGCGGCCAGCCGCTCACCTTCGGGCACAGGGGTACGGCCCTCCATGCGGGTGATGATGACGGTCTGGCTGACGCCGGGCAGCGTGTACTCGGCGTTCAGCGCCGCCGCCGCACCGCAGAAGCTCGACACGCCGGGCGTATCGTCGTAGGCGATGCCCATGGCGTCCAGCGCGTCCATCTGTTCCCGGATCGCGCCATACAGGCAGGGGTCGCCCGTGTGCAGGCGCACGGTGGTTTTGTGCGCTGCTTCGTTTTCTTTTATGACGGCAAGCACCTGCTCCAGCGTCATCTCGGCGCTGTTACAGATGGTGCAGTCCGGCCCCGCCAGCCCCAGCAGCGCCGGGTTGACCAGGCTGCCCGCGTAGATGATGCAGTCCGCCGTTTGCAGCAGGGCCGCGCCGCGCCGGGTAATCAGGTCCGGTGCGCCGGGACCGGCCCCCACAAAATGTACCATGTCAGGCTCCCTTCCACAATTTCAACAGTGTATCGGCAGTTTTTGTCTGGCCCAGCGGGCCGTTCCGGTTTGAGAACAGCACCGCGCCGACCTTGAACGCCCCCGCCGCGCGGCGGTCCAGATGCAGCTGGATCGCTGTGAACAGGCTGGCCATGACCGGCTCCCGCAGCTGCGCGGCGTCCAGAATGTCCAGACAGGCGTCTGTCGTGGCGGCGTCCATCAGGGCGCGGCAGGTCGCCGCGTCCGCGCCGCAGAGCGCCGCATGGGCGCAGAACAGCTCAGTGCGGCAGTCGGCACAGCGGGAGTGGGTGTTCATAATGCCGCCCGCCAGCTTGACGAGCTTGCCCACATGCCCGACGAGCAGCACCTCCGCGAAGTGCTCCGCCGCTGCCATATCCAGCGCCTCGCCGATGAAATTTGAGATTTTGACGACAGGGATCTCGTGCAGCGCGGGGTAGTTGGCGGCCAGGTAGTCCAGCCCGTAGTTGCCGGGGGCTAAAATCAGGCGGCGGCTTTTCAACGCTGCCTGGTGGATTTCGATTTGCAGCGTATCCAGAAGCGCCTGCTGGCTCATCGGCTCCACAATGCCGCTGGTGCCCAGCACCGACAGGCCGCCCTCGACCCCCAGATGCGGGTTGAAGGTGCGCTTGGCCGCAGCCTCGCCGCCTTCGATGGAGATGACCACCGCGAACCCGCCGCCGTAGCCGACGGCGTCCGCCTCCCGCAAAAGCGCCTCGGTTATCATCTGCCGCGGCACACGGTTGATGGCTGCCGCGCCGACGGGCTGGTCGAGGCCGGGCTTTGTCACACGGCCCACCCCCGCCCCGCCGTCAATCGTAACGGTGCGCGGCGCGTCGGGCAGCAGCGTGACCGCGGCAATGACCGGCAGACCCGTCGTGGCGTCGATGTCGTCGCCGCCGTCCTTGACGATGGCGCACGCGGCCCCGTCTGCCGTCAGGCGGCAGAACTGCGGTGCGACCTCCACGACGATGCCCTTGGGCGTGCGCAGACCAACGCTTTCCGGCGCGTGGCCGGTCAGCAGCAGCCGCGCCGCGCCCGCCGCCCCCAGCGCCGCACAGGTGCCGGTGGTGTAGCCGCAGCGCAGTAAACGCTGCCCGCTGCGGATGTAGTGCTCAAATTGGGGCTTCGGCTTTGCGCCGCTCCCAGCAAACAGCACCGCGTATTGATCGGTGCTCAGTCCAAACAGCGCACAGATATTGTCCTGTGCAAAGGCGTCCTGCGGTGCCAGCACAGCGGACACACCAGACGGCGCAACGCAGACTACGGCGTCGGCCAGCCTTTGGGCCAGCTCCAGTTCATGCAGCGTCACGATGACGGCCACATTCTTCTCATGTGCCAGCACTTGCAGGATGTCCATGAGCTCCGCCTTGCCCTTTACGTCTAAAAACGACGTTGGCTCGTCCAGAAGCAAAATCTCCGGCTGCTGGCAGACCGCGCGGGCCAGCAGCACGCGCTGGCGCTGGCCGTCGCTGATCCTGGCAAAATCGCGGTCCTCCAGCTCCTCCGCCCGGACAAGGCACAGGGCGTCATGCACCTGCTGCCTGTCGGCATCGGACAAAATGCCCAGCCGCCCGGTGTAGGGGTAGCGCCCGGCGGCGGCGACCTCAAAGCAGGACGTCAGCTCGGTGCGGGCCGTGTGGGGCAGCATCAGCGCCAGCTTGCGCGCCCGGGCGTTGGGGGTGTAGCCCGTCAGGTCTTGCCCGTCCAGCAGCACCGCGCCGCCCTGCGCCGCCAGCTGCCCGGCCAGCGTTTTTAAAAGGGTGGATTTGCCCGCGCCGTTCGGACCGATGAGCGCCAGAATTTTGCCGCGCTCGGCGTGCAGGGCAATGTCCCGCAGCAGCGGCGCACCGTAGCCGACGGCGAGATTTTGCGTTTCACAACAGCTCATACCGTGCCCTCCCCGCTGTGGCGGCGCACAAGCAGCCAGATGACCACCGGCGCACCGAACACCGCTGTGACCGAGCTGATGGACAGCTCGGTGGGTGCAAACAGGCTGCGGGCGATCAGGTCGCACAGCAGGCAGAATGCCGCGCCGCCCAGTGCGCAGCCCGGCAGCACCCGCAGCGGTTTTGCACTGCCCAGCGTATGTTTTACCAGATGCGGCACCGCAATGCCGACGAAGGAGATCGGTCCGGCAAACGCCGTGACGCAGGCCGCCAGCAGGCTTGACAGCAGCACAAGCACCACGGAAAACGCCCGCACCGGCACGCCGACGCTGGCGGCGTAGCTTTCGCCCAGCTGGTAGGCGGCCATCGGCTTGGAGAGCAAAAACGCGGCGGCCAGGCAGGGCAGAACGATGGCCGCCGCCGTGGCGACATTGCCCCAAGTCATGCCGGAGAAGCTGCCCATCGACCAGTTGTGCAGGTTGACGATGTTGGAATCCTGCGCGAAGGCGACGACAATATCGGTGACGGCCGAGCAGATGTAGCCGATCATGACGCCGCAGATAACCAAAATGCTCATCTGCTGCACACGGCGCGCCACGGCCAGCACAAACAGCATGGCCGCCATGGCCCCGGCAAACGCCGCCAGAATCAGCGTCAGTGAGCCGGTGAGCAGACCGCGGTTCAAAAAGACGACCATCGTCAGCGCCACAGCCAGCTTGGCCCCGCTGGAAATGCCCATGACAAAAGGCCCGGCAATCGGGTTGGCAAAAAACGTTTGCAGCAGATACCCGGCCACCGAGAGCGCCGCCCCCAGCAGCACGACCATGACGGCGCGCGGCAGGCGCAGCTGCAGCAGGATGTCAGCCGCCAGCGCGTTTGTGCAGCGGCCCAGCAGGGCCGCCGCGATGTCCGCCGGGGAGAGCGCAACGCTGCCCCAGAACAGGTTGAGCGCAAACAGCGCCAGCAGGGCCGCCGCCATGGCGAGATATGCAATTGTCATGCGTTTGGAGGTGTGCATGCGTGGTTCCCTTTGCGGCGGGCGGCAATGGTGCGGGCGGATAGGAAATCCGCCCCTACGGATGCGCCACGGTTTTGTGCGCCCGTTTTTGCCGCCTCGTTAAATTTTCAGTGCAGCTTCGTCAAAAATGTCAATTCACTGTCGTCAGGGTCATCCTCGGTGAACACCCTGTTCATATCCAGGATCAGCTCCGGCAGCTCCATGCTCTGCTGGAAAAGGCTCTGCGACGTACACCAGACGCTGCCGCTTTGCACGGCCTTGCAGTCCGCCAGCATCGGACATTTGGCGAGCAGCTCATCCATTGTGCGCAGCTCGCCCTCAATCGTGCTGTTGTAGAGCAGCACATCGGCGTCACGCGCCCCGGCGTAGAAATCCTCGAGCGAAATATTGACAGTCGCCAGATTGTTGCCGCTGTCGGTCAGATCGGCAAAAACGTAACTGCCGCCCGCCAGCCCGATCATCTTGGCGACGTAATCGCCGCCCTTGCGCACCGTGGCGAGATTGTTTGAGGTGATGGAGAAGAACGCCGCAGTCTTGCCGGTGGGTTCCTCGTCCAGCAGCGGTGCAATGCGCTGCACAGCGTCGTCAAAAACGCGCTCGGCCTCCTCGGTTCTGCCCAGCAGGATGCCGTACAGCTTGACCCATTCCATCCGGGCCAGCGGGTCGCTCTCGTAGCTCGAGCGCTCGACGAGGACCGGCACGCCGAATTTTTCGAGCTGCTCTTTCACCTCGGGCGTGTGGTAGATCATTGTGTTCTCGATGGCAAGGCCGCAGTCAGCGGACAGGATCGTCTCGTAATCGGGCGCGCTGTACTTGCCCGCGTAGGCGATCTCGCCCTGCTCCATGGCGGTGCGGGCCGCGTCGAGGTACCAGTTTTCGGCCTGCGTGCCGGACAGCGCCACAGCCCCCAGCCCGCCAATGCTGATGATGGGGTCCATCGCGGACGACGACACAAGGTAGATATTTTGGATAGGTTGCTGCAAAACGGTGATGTCTGCGTCCAGATCGGCGGGCGCAGCGGCCCCCTCCGGCACGACGAGATAGCGGCTGCCGTCAATCGTGATGAGGTCATAGCCGCCCGCACACACATCCACCGTGAACTGCTTCGCATATTCCAGCGGATAGCGGTTTTCTATCGTCAATGCGTCCGTTTGCGCGGGAGCCTGGGATGCAGCCGCGCACCCTGCCAGCAGCAGGGCGGGCAGGGCAAAAGCTGCCGCGCGCCTCATTCGGCGGCGGCCAGCGTCGCGCTGTCAAAGGTCAGGGTATAGTCGATCTCGTGCGGGGTGCTCATGGCGACGGTGTCCGCCGTGACGGCCAGCGCGGTATCCAGCGCGGCAACGGGGATCTCAAACGTCGAGTTGCCGTCGGTGTTGACGGGCAGGTACTTTTCGCCGTCGACGAGCATATAGTCATAGTTCGGGCTGCTCCAGACGATGGTCGCGGTCATGATGCCGTCGGCCACAGTCAGCGCGGTGGGGCTTTCGACGGTGGCGCGTCCGCTGCCGCCCTCCAGCGTCACAGCGCAGGTGTAGCTGCCGTCGGCGGGGAACTCGACGGCTGCCGCAGCCGCATCCTCTGCCGCAGGCTCGGCATCGGAGATGCTGACCGTATGGTCATACCAGGTGCCCTTGGTGCCGAGGATGGCCAGCTGGAAATCGGCATCGACAGCCGCAACGGGGATGTCAAAGCCGTATACTTCGTCGCTGGTGCCGTCGGAGTAGGTCACCGTGTCAACGGTAGGCTGCAGCCAGTCACTCTCGTGGGCGGGGGCGTCGGCGGCCATGCCCGGATACAGGTTGACGATCTTCTGGGACTGCAGACTGACGTGGAAGGTCATCGTGCCGTTTTCCACCGTCAGCGTGCCCATGCCGTTCACGGCTTCGTTGGCGTGGAACATGCTGCTGTCGGTATTGAACTTAGCGGTGTATACGCCGTCCGGCAGCGCGGCAGCGGGGGCCTGGGCTTTCGTGACGGCAGGGGCCGGGGCCGCGGTGGCGGCAGGGGCGGTTTCTTCCGTGGAGACCGCCTCGGACGTGCTCTCGGCGGTGGACGCTGCGGACGCACCGCAGCCCGCCAGCAGCAGGGCAGCGAGAGTCAGGGATGCGAGTTGGAGCTTTTTCATGCTTTCCTTACCTCATTCTATACATATTTTATCAAGCAATAGCGGGAGGCAGCGCGGGCGGATAGGGAATCCGCCCCTACGGCGTGGCGCGGTGGCCAGAGGGCCGGCCGCCCTACAGGGCATCACATCGGACGCAGGCCGGGCACGCCCGGCCCCTGCCGTGCTTTCCCAAAAACCAAAAAACTGCCCGGAGCTTACCCTCCGGGCAGAATGGGTCTTTCTCAGCCGTTCAGGGAATCGATGGCGGCCCCGGCATGGTCAACGTAGAGCTGCTGGATGTCGCCGATCTCACCCAGACCTGCGATCTGGGTGTCGACGCTCTCAAAGCAGTCGGCGGCGTTGAACTGGCTCAGCCAGGAATCGTCCTCGGCACCGGCCATGTCGTTGTTGGCGTGGTCACCGGCGACGACCATCAGCGGGCGCAGGATGACCTTGGTGTAACCGGCCTCCTTGACCTTCTCGATAACGGCGTCGCAGGCGGTGTCCTCGGGCTCACCCTCGACGGTGCCGATAAAGACGTTGTCATAGCCCAGCGTCTGCATTGCGGTCTGCATCTGGCTGTAGCTGACCTTGGCGGTGTGGGACGTGCCGTGGCCCATAAAGACAAAGGCGGTGCCGTCCGCAGCGGCGGCAGCGGCGTCGTCATATCCGGCGGTCTTGACGGCCTCGGCGGTGATGGCGGCGGCTACGGCCTCCTTGTCGGCGTTGATGACGGTGGCATCTTCGCCGACCTCGCCCAGCAGGGGTTCGGCAATGGCAACGCTGTCGAACTTGTCCCTGTACTGCTCAACCGCCTCGCACATTTCGTCGTACTCGGCGCCGTGCATCAGGTGCGTAGGCTGGACAACCAGATTCTTGACGCCGTTGGCAACGGCACGCTCAAGCGCCTGGTCCATGTTGTCGATCTTCTCGCCGTCGCGGGCCTGAACGTGGTTGATGATGATCTGCGCGGTGAAGGCGCGGCGGACGCTCCAATCCGGGTAGGCGGCCTGCAGGGCGTCCTCGATGCCCTTGATGTCAGCGGCGCGGCTGCCGTTGAAGGAGGTGCCGAAGCTGACGACCAGCAGCTCATTTTCGCCGATGTCGTCGGCATTGCGCGGGTCGTCCTTGCCGGCGTCGCCGGTGTCGCGGCCAAAGTAGTCGGGGTCTGCGTTCTCGCCCTCGACCAGCTCCTTCTGGGTGTCGGTCAGGGCATCCCAGGCAGCCTTAGCGGCCTCGCACTGGGCATCGGTGTCGGCGCTGCGCTCCTGCACGTAGATGGCGTCGATCAAATCGGCGCAGTTCTTAGCGGCCACTTCGTCTGCATCTCCCTCGTCTGCAGTCTTTTCTGCATCTTCTGCGGTGCTTTCTGCGGCGCTTTCGCCGGCGACGGTGCTCGTGGCAGCGCTGTCAGTGCTCGCGGCGGTGCTGCCGCAGCCGACCAGCAGGGCGGCGGACAGTGCTGCGGCCATGGCGACGGCGGCAGCTTTTCTGTAGTTGATCCTTCTCATGTGTTTTTGCTTCCTTTCCTTGTTTAAAGCCGGGAGACAGTACGGGAGAGAACAGCAGGACACACGGAAATTGACCCCGTAAAAAACGAGGTCTTTTGCGTGCAGAATGGCAACACAAAAGACCCCGTATTTTAAGCAGGTGCTTTGCGGTACAACCAATTCCTCGTGATCTGGGGCGGTGCGCCCCCGTACCCGGCAGCAGGCAGGTTTCCTGGCTGAAAGCTCAACGCCTGCCGCCGCCTTCCCGGGTCAAAACCCAGTGACCGGTGCAAATGCACCCTGGCGGCAGGCTCCCTTATCACAGTGACGAGATCGTGCGGGATTTGCACCCGCTTCCCTTTTACCCTTTCCCATGCGCCGAACGGCGGCATAAAAAGGCACCTGCTGTCGTATTCAGTTTTACGGTGTAAAGTATAACACAATGCGGTGAGAAACGCAAGAGTGCGTCGGTTTCAATTTTGCCTTTATACGCTTTATACGATTGTGAACTGGCACGCCCGCATGGCGTCCAGCGCCGTTTGGTGGGACTGGGGCGTGACCCCGGCGCAGCAGTCGGACAGGATTTCGATTTCCGTCTCCGGGAAGGCCGCGCGCAGCACCATGGCGTTGCTGATGACGCAGATGTCGGTGCAGTAGCCGTAGATGACGATCTTTTCAATGTCGTCCACGGCCTTGTTGTGGGCCATCAGCTCGTCGAGGATCTCGCTCGGCAGCATATAGCTGCCGAAGGAGGGCTTGTTGACGATGTGGCAGACCTCGGGCTCGGTACCGTCCAGCGCGTTCTCCAGCTCGGGCGCAAAGTTCCAGCCGTCCTCGCCCTCGATGCAGTGCTCCACAGGCAGGTGGCGTCCCTCCCGCGTGGCAAGGTAGTTGTCAGGGTGGGTGTCCCGCGTCAGGAACAGCCAGTGCCCGGCCCGGGCATGGGCCTTAACGGTCTCAGCCAGGTGGGCCACGTTGGCCTGTGCCTGGGGGTTCGCCAGCGCACCCGTGATAAAGTCCTTTTGTACGTCCACAACAATATCCAGAATCATAGCGACAGCTCCTGTTTTTATGGTTTGCTACCAGTATACCGCAGACGGTGCGTAGTGTAAAGTGCGCGTTTCGCTGGCCGCAGGGGTGCGGATGTGGTATAATGGAAGAAAAAGTTCAGGAGGCCCTTCATGACTCCGCGTGAAGCGTTAAAACGATATTTCGGCTACGACTCCTTCCGCCCCGGGCAGGAGGAGATCGTCAGCGCCCTTCTGGCCGGGCGGGACGCGCTGGCCATCATGCCCACCGGCGCGGGCAAGTCGCTCTGCTATCAGGTCCCTGCCCTGCTGCTGCCGGGGCTGACGCTCGTCATCTCGCCGCTGATCTCGCTGATGCAGGACCAGGTCAAGGGGCTGAACGCAGCGGGCATCCATGCGGCGTTTATCAACTCGTCGCTGACCGAGACACAGATCGCCCGCGCGCTGGACCTGGCCGCCGAGGGCAGCTACAAGCTCGTCTACGTCGCGCCCGAACGTCTGGAAAGCCCGGTGTTCCGTAGCTTTGCCGCGGGGGCGGACATCTCGATGGTCACGGTGGATGAGGCGCACTGCATCAGCCAGTGGGGACAGGATTTCCGCCCGAGCTACTTAAAGATCCTCGATTTCATCGACAGTCTACCCCGCCGCCCCATCGTGTCGGCGTTCACGGCCACGGCCACGCGGGAGGTCAAGGACGACATTGTCTGCACGCTGCGGCTCCACGACCCAAAGGTGCTTGTGACCGGCTTTGACCGGCCCAACCTCTACTTTCAGGTCGAGCGCACCCGCCGCAAGGACGATTTTGTCATCCAATATCTGCGCGGCCACCCCGGCGAGAGCGGCATCATCTACTGCGCCACCCGCAAGAATGTGGACAAGCTGCAGGAGCTCCTGACCGAATACGGCTTTGCGGCCACAAAGTACCACGCGGGCCTGTCCGCCGAAGCACGCCGCAAAAATCAGAACGACTTCATCTACGACACCGCGCCGGTCATTGTGGCGACGAACGCCTTTGGCATGGGCATTGACAAGTCCAACGTGCGGTTCGTACTGCACTACAACATGCCCCAGAGCATGGAGAATTATTACCAGGAGGCGGGCCGTGCCGGGCGTGACGGGCTGCCGTCGCAGTGCGTGCTGCTTTTTTCGGCGCAGGATGTCATCATCAACAAATTCCTGCTGGACAAAAAGGATTTTGCCGAGATGGACGACGAGGAGGCCGACCTTTTGCGTCAGCGCGACCTGCAGCGCCTGCAGACGATGGAGCGCTACTGCCAGACGACGGAGTGCCTGCGCAACTACATTCTGGCCTATTTCGGCGAGCATCCCACCGCGCCGTGCGGTAACTGCGGCAGCTGCAACAACGATTTTGACGAGGTCGATATGACCGACGCCGCCAAGTGGATGATCAACTGCGTGGCCGAGCTGCGCGGGCGGTACGGCAAAGCGATTTTGTTCGGCACTTTACAAGGCGCGAACCGTGCGCGTCTGCGGGAACTGGGAGCCGAGCGCTTCAAGAGCTACGGCCGGATGAAGGACACCCCGCGCGAGACGCTGGAACGCCTGCTGGCCCAGCTGCTGGAGGATGGGTATTTGGTGCAGAGCGACGACCAGTACGCCGTGCTGCACATCGGGGATATTGCCCCGCTGAAGGCCGGCGGGCAGGTGCTGGTCAAGCTGCCGCCGCAGCGTGAGCCGGAGCAGGCCCGCGCACCGAAGCCGAAGCGCCGCAGCCCGATGGACGCGCTGACGAGCGCCGGACTGGAGCTGTTCAACCAGCTGCGCCAGCTGCGGTTCGACACCGCCCAGCGCGAGGGACTGCCGCCCTACGTCGTGTTCGGTGACAAGTCGCTGGTGGATATGTGCCTGCGCGCGCCGCGCCGCGCGGAGGATATGCTGGGCATCTACGGCATGGGTGAGCGCAAGTATGAAAAGTACGGTGCCGCGTTCTTTGCGGTCATTGACGCCTACCGCGCCGACCACCCCGACGCCGTTTTGAGCCTGGACCCGCCCGCACCGGAGCCGGAAAAGCCGCTGCCGTCCGAGAAGAAGAAAAAGCCGCCGAAGGCCGAGCGCCCCGCGTTTTACCTGACGGCGGAGGACGCGCGCAGCTTCAACTATCAGGACAGCTATACCGGCGCGGAGCTGAAGGCCGCGCTGATCGAGGCCGCCGGTGACCCGGATGTGAAGGCACCGACCATCAAGGAGATCGACGAGTGGCTGCTGGCGCAGCGGCTCATCGGCATGGAGCGTCTGCCGACGAAGGGCTTTTACTACGTGCCGACCCCTGCCGGTGTGGACGCCGGTCTGCGCAGCGAGGACAAGGTCAGCGCCCGCGGCACGCCGTATTCAGTGCTGCTGTTTACGCCGGAGGCGCAGCGGATGGTGGTAGAGCATTTTATAAAACCGGACTAACCACAAACCGGCAGGTCCCTGCTTTCGCACACGGCCACGGCGGCATGTGGGCATGCCGCCCTACGTTCCACTTTCCCCGTTATACGTAGGGCGGGGTGCCCACACCCCGCCGCCAGTTCGCGGCATCTGCCGCTAATGAGTTTACGCGCTCTTTTCGTCAACCTGCCCGTTCTTTCGTCAATTCTTTGTCATATTCGTCGATTGCGGTTTTTTTGACACGATGTTAAAATGTTAGCAGAGACCGTATACCAATTTATAAGGAGCACCCCATGGACAACGTGAAAATTCTCGAGGTCAAGCAGAGCATCTTTGCCTCCAACGACGAGCAGGCCGCCGCGCTGCGGGCTGAGCTGAAGCAGGAAAAAATCTTTCTGCTGAATTTAATGAGTGCGCCGGGGTCCGGCAAAACCACGACACTGCGCCGCACGATTGCTGCGCTGCAAAATGAGCTGCGCATCGGCGTGATGGAGGCCGACATCGACTCCGACGTGGACGCCCGCGCCATTGCCGAGACCGGCGCCAAGGCCATTCAGCTGCACACCGGCGGCATGTGCCATCTGGACGCCGAGATGACCCGGCAGGGACTGGCCGGGCTGGGCACCGAGGGTCTCGATTTGGTGATTCTGGAAAACGTCGGCAACCTTGTCTGCCCTGCCGAGTTCGACACCGGCGCGGTGAAGAACGCCATGATTTTGTCGGTCCCCGAGGGTCACGACAAGCCGCTGAAATATCCGCTGATGTTCCAGGTCTGCGACGTCGTTCTTGTCAACAAAATCGACGTTCTGCCGTATTTTGACTTTGACATGGACAAATGCCGCGAGTATGCGGCCCTGCGCAACCCGAACGCAAGGGTCATCCCGATCTGCGCCCGGACGGGCGAGGGCATTGACGAATGGGCCGATTGGCTAAAAGAGCAGGTCCGGGCGTGGCAGGCGTAAATAATCCAGCCGCGTTGTAGGGGCCGCACATGTGCGGCCCGCGGCCTTGCCGCAATCGCCCGTCCGCCATTTACAACCGGGCCGGGCATGCCCGGCCCCTACTGTGCAAAAAACGGAGCAACGGCACAAAAAAGGAGCACACCATGAGCAAACCCACTGCGTTCCCGCTGGATGAGAGCAGGCTGCCCTTCGAGATTCCGAGGGACGAGCCGTACCGTGAGAAAATTGCCAGGCTGGGCCAGATGATCACGGACCGCATCCCGGCCAAAAAGGGCATTCTGACGAAGGATGACCCCGAATACTGGGGCTTGGCGTCCATCGTGACCGACGAGATGGCGGACGTTGCCTTAAAAATGAAGGTCCGCAAGCCCATGACCCTGCACGAGCTGATCAAGGCCACGGGCAAGCCTGCCGGGGAGCTGGAGCCGCTTTTGCAGCAGATGGCCGTCGTCGGTCTGCTGGAGTACAACTGGGAGAATCCCCGCCGCGAAAAGCAGTACATCCTGCCGATGTTCGTGCCCGGCAGCGCAGAGTTCTTCAACATGAACAAGCAGCAGATCGCCGACCACCCCGAGGTGACAGCCTTCTTTGAGCGGATGACGTTTCTGCCGCTGGAGCACATCACCGCCATGGTGCCCCCGGGCGGCGCAGGCATCGGTATGCACGTCATCCCGGTTGAAAAAGCCATCGAGACCGAGAATCGGTCCGCCGACATTGAGCACATCTCTCACTGGCTGAAAAAGTACGACGGCAAGTATGCCGCCGGTCCGTGCAGCTGCCGTATGTCCCGCGCCGCCATGGGCGAGGGCTGCGGCGACGACCCCGACGACTGGTGCATCGGCGTGGGCGATATGGCCGACTACCTCGTCGAGACCAACAAGGGGCATTACGTGACCTACGATGAGGTCATGCAGATCCTGCAGAAGGCCGAGGACAACGGCTTTGTGCACCAAATCACGAACATCGACGGCGAGAACAAGATTTTTGCCATCTGCAACTGCAACGTCAACGTCTGCAATGCGCTGCGCACAAGCCAGCTGTTCAACACGCCGAACATGAGCCGCTCGGCCTACGTGGCGCGTGTCGAGCCGGAGAACTGCGTGGCCTGCGGGCGCTGTGTGGAGTACTGCCCCGCGGGCGCGGTCAAGCTGGGCCAGAAGCTCTGCACGAAGGACGGCCCCATCACCTACCCGAAGCAGGAGCTGCCCGACGCCGTGAAGTGGGGCCCCGACAAGTGGGCCATCGACTACCGCGACAAGAACCGCATCAACTGCTATGACACCGGCACGGCCCCCTGCAAGACGGCCTGCCCCGCGCACATTGCCGTGCAGGGCTACCTGAAAATGGCCGCGCAGGGCCGCTACCGCGACGCGCTGGCGCTGATTAAAAAGGAGAACCCCTTCCCCGCCGTCTGCGGGCGCGTCTGCAACCGCCGGTGCGAGGACGCCTGCACCCGCGGCACCGTGGATCAGGCTGTGGCCATCGACGCCGTCAAGAAGTTCATTGCCGAGCAGGACCTGAACGCCGCGCACCGCTACGTGCCCGACGTTGTCCAACCGTCGCTGCAGGGCCCGTGGCCGCAGAAGATCGCCATCATCGGCGGCGGCCCCGCGGGTCTGTCCTGCGCCTATTTTCTGGCAGTGCAGGGCTACAAGCCCACCGTATTTGAGAAAAACGAGCGTCCCGGCGGCATGCTGCGCTACGGAATCCCTTCGTTCAAGCTCGAGAAAAACGTCATTGACGCCGAGATCGACATTCTGCGGGAGCTGGGCGTTGACATCCGCTGCGGTGTCGAGGTCGGCAAAGACGTCACGCTGGCCGAGCTGCGCCGACAGGGCTACCGGGCGTTCTATATCGCCATCGGCTGCCAGGGCGGGCGCCGGGCCGGTGTGCCCGGCGAGGACGCCGCGGGCATCGAGACCGCCGTCCACCTGCTGCGCACCGTCGGCGGTGACGAGAGCCGCAAAATGACCGGAAAGACCGTCGTCATCGGCGGCGGCAATGTTGCCATTGACGCGGCGCGTGTGTCTCTGCGCTGCGGTTCCGACGGCGTGACGATGGTCTGCCTGGAGCCGCGGGACAAGATGCCGGCCTCGCCGGAGGAAATTGCCGAGGCCGAGGAGGAGGGCACCAAAATCACCTGCGGCTACGGCCCGAAGGAGTTCCTCTCCGAGGACGGCCATGTGACCGCCGTCGTGCTGAAAAAGTGCACCGGCCTTTACAACGCGGAGGGTCGTTTTGCGCCCACCTACGATGAAAACGATACCATCACCCTGCCGTGCGACAACGTTGTTTTAAGCATCGGCCAGTGCATCGAGTGGGGCGATTTGTTGAACGGCGAGGCCGTGCAGCTGGGCCGCGGCCAGGGCGCTGTGGCCGACGCGCTGACCTACCAGACCGCCCAGCCGGACATTTTCGTCGGCGGCGACGTCTGCACCGGGCCGCGGTTTGCCATTGACGCGATTGCTGCGGGCAAGCAGGGGGCAATTTCCATCCACCGCTTTGTGCAGCCCAACACAAGCCTGACGATTGGCCGCAACCGCCGCGACTTCCACGAGCTGGACAAGTCGAATTTGGCGCTGGGCGAGTATGACCGCGCACCGCGCCAGTCCGCCGCGCTGGATGCGGGCATTGACGCGCACCGCTCCTTCCGCGACGCGCACCTGACGCTGACCGAGGATCAGGTCAAAATCGAGACAGCGCGCTGTCTGGGCTGCGGTGCCAGCGTTGTGGACCCGAACAAGTGCATTGGCTGCGGCGTCTGCACGACAAAGTGCGAGTTTGATGCCATCCGCCTGCACCGCGACCTGCCCGAGTGCAGCAAGATGGTCAGGAGCGAGGACAAGTTCAAGGCCATTCTGCCCTACATGGCGAAGCGCGAGATCAAGATCCGCTTTGCCAAGAAGGAGAAGTAATGCACGAGCTTGGCATTGTATTCCACATCATCCGCACGGTGGAGGATGTGGCCCGGCAGAACGACGTGACGCGCATCCGGCGCGTGACGCTGCAGCTGGGCGAGGTCTCCGGCGTGGTGGAGAGCTATCTGCAGGACTGCTGGAAGTGGGCGGCGGCGAAATCGGAGCTTTTGCCCGGCGCGGTGCTGACCGTGGAGACCATCCCCGCCGTGACCGTGTGCGAGGACTGCGGCCAACAGTACCCCACCGTGCAGTTTGGCCGCACCTGCCCCCACTGCCAGAGCCCGCGCACCCACCTTTTGCAGGGCCATGAGATGTTGATCAAAGAAATCGAGGCCGTGGAGACAGGCCCCACCGCCCCGGAGAGGGCGTGAAGCTGCATGAAATACAAAATTTTCCGCATTGAGGAACAGATGTACGGCTGCGAGGAGCCGCCCGCCGACCAGCCGATTCTGGTTGACGTAGTGCTGGAAGGTGCTGACGGCACGCGGCGCGTGCTCCCCTACCCCGACGAAGCGCTGCGCCGCGGCGGAATGGAGGAAGGCGACAGCGTCGAATTGACCGACGGCATCCTTTGCAAGGTATAATTTCCCCAAAAACAAAAGGGGCTGTTGCGTGTGCAGCAGCTCCTTCTATGTTTTTTACAAAGGTTATTCTTCCGTAGAAATATCGCGGCCAAAGTATTTTTCGCTCAATGCCTTCAGCGTACCGTCGGCGCGCAGCTCGTCAATGGCGGCATCAATGGCCGTGCGCAGGGCGGCAGTCTCGTCGCCCTTGCGCATCGGGATGGCGATCTGGTTCGCATCGTCGGTCAGCACGGCGATCTTCACATTCGCGTCGGGGTGCTCCTTCGTGTAATCGTAGAAGGTCATCTCGGCGTTCAGCGTCGCGTCGATGCGCCCGCTCAGCAGCAGCTCAAACGTCTGGTTCAGGTCGTCAACGCCCGTCACCGTCGCGCCGTACTGCTCGGCCAGCTCGGCGTAGGTGCTGGAGATTGTGTTTGCGGTCTTTTTGCCCTTCAGGTCCTCCAGCGTGTTGATGCTGTCATCGTCGGCCTTGGTGATGACGGCGGTGCGGTTGAAGGCGTAGGGCGTCGAGAAGTCGTATTTTTCGGCGCGTTCGGGGGTGATGTCCACGCCGTTGACCATGATGTCATAGCGGCCCGCGTCCAGACCGGCCAGCAGGCCGTCCCACTCGCCCTCGACAAACTGCGGCTCAACGCCCAACTTCTTCGCGATCTCGGTGGCGACCTCGACGTCGTAGCCGACGAGGTTGTCGTTTTCATCGTGGTAGGTCCAGGGTGCCCATGTGCCCTCCATCGCAACCGTGATGGTACCCTTGGCCTGGATCTCGCTCAACAGGTCGCCGGACGCGGCCTCGGCGGTGCTCCCGGCGGCGGATTCCGCTGCGGGCGCGGTGGCGGCGGCGCTGCTGCCGCAGGCGGTCAGGGCCAGCGCGGCGGTCAGGGTCAGGGCGGTCAGCTTGGTCAGGTTCTTCATTACAATAGGCTCCTTTGCTTGTAGGTCTGCAAAAATTCTTTGGTGCGGGGCTGCTGCGGGTCGTTGAAGAACGCCTCGGCGGTGTTCTGCTCCACAATGACGCCCTGCTCCATGAACACCACGCGGTTGGCCGCATGGCGGGCAAAATCCATCTCGTGGGTCACGACGAGCATTGTGCGGCCTTCCCCGGCCAGGCTGCGCATGACGGCCAGCACCTCGCCGGTCAGCTCGGGGTCCAAAGCGGACGTAGGCTCGTCGAAATAGATGATCTCCGGGTCGGCGGCCATGGCGCGGGCAATCGCCACGCGCTGCTGCTGCCCGCCGGAAAGCTGGCTGGGGTAGTAGTCGGCGCGGTCATCCATGCCGACCTTGACCAGCGCGGCGCGGGCGATCTCCTCGGCCCGGCGGCGCGGCATTTTGCGCGCGATGATAAGCCCCTCGGTCACGTTTTGCAGCGCGGTTTTGTTGGCAAACAGGTTGTAGCTTTGAAAGACAAACCCCGTGCGGCGGCGCAGGGCGTTGGCCTCGGCGTGGGTGACGCGGGCCAGGTCTACGCGCTGGTCGTCAAACAGCATCGTGCCGGCGTCGGACTTTTCCAAAAAGTTCAGGCAGCGCAGCATCGTTGTTTTTCCGCTGCCGCTCGGGCCTAAAATGGCGACGACGTCGCCCTTGTTCACGTCCAGATCGATGCTCTTGAGCACCTGCAAATCGCCAAAGGACTTGCGCAGATTTCTGATTTGCAGCATAGTTCAGCTCCTTTGCGCGCCCTTGCTGTTGAGGTACCGCTCGCCGACGGCCTGCAGGCGGGTCAGCACGGTGCAGAACAGCAGGTAAACCAGACCGACCTCAATGTAGAGGGCCAGCGGCTCATAGGTGCGGGCCACAATGCGCTGGGTCGTCATGAACATTTCGGTCACGGTGATGTTCGCGGCCAGCGAGGTATCCTTGACCATGGCGATCAGCGTACTGGCCAGCGTGGGGAAGGCCGTGCGCAGCGCCTGCGGCAGGATGATGCGGCGGATGATCTGTAAGTAGCTCATGCCGACGCACTGCCCCGCCTCCATCTGGCCTTTGGGCACGGATTCCAGCGCGGCGCGGATGGTCTCGGCGCAGTACGCGCCCTCGTTGATGGAAAAGACGAGCACCGCCGCGGGGAACGGCTCAATCAGGATGCCGACGCCGGGCAGGCCGTAGAACACAACGAACAGCTGCACCAGCACGGGCGTGCCGCGGATGACCCAGATATAAAACCGGGCCAGCCGCTGCAAAACGGGTACATGGGCAAACTGCACCAGCGCCACCGCCACCGCGATGATAAGCGCCAGCGTGAACGAGATGGCGGTCAGCGGGATGGTGACGGTCAGGCCGGGCAGCAATATTTTACCAAAGGAATCCACAAGGATTCCCCACAGGCGTTCGGACATGGGGCGGGACTCTCCTTTTTTGGTTGGGGTTGCGGGAATATTTCCCACTAAAACGGTATGCTATGAGATTGTAGCACACTTTGCCGGATTTTGCAAGAGTGAAATTTGAAGTGAAGTTTAAGGTTGGAGCAGCGTGTCGAAACGCTCTTGTAGGGGCGAGCATTGCTCGCCCGTGCCCGTTTGCCATGTATGAAAACTGTCCCGGAAATTGTGTTGCGGCGGTAAGCTGACGGGCGACCCATGGTCGCCCCTACACACGCAATAAGGCAGGGATGCAATTTTTCGACAGTCCGACCTCCCTTGTCAAAGGGAGGCTTTTACCCTGCGGGGTGAGGGTGGGGGGATAGCACGGAAGGTTTACTGTGGCCGGAAGCGGGCACGGCGGCCAGAGGGCTGGCCGCCCTACGTTCCCCTTTTTCGGTAGGGTGTAGGGCGGGGTGCCCCCACCCCGCCGAAGTTGGCGGCAGGCAGAATGCAACGGGATTGGCAGACCGTAGGGGCGGATTCCATATCCGCCCGTGGGAGTGTCCGTAGTAGAAATGGAATTGAGTGAAACCACAGCAAAAGCACAAAAAAATCCCACCGCCGGATGGCGGTGGGATATGTGTTAATCAGACGACTTTATTTACCAGTGCTATCCAGAGTCGGAGTCGCGATGGTGGGCTCCGCAGCATCAAGCTTCACGCCCTTCTGGGTAGAACCCCAATTGCTGGTAACATTGTATGCAATAGAGTTCTTGCCATCAGAGTAAATAAGGTTTTGAATCTTAATGCTCTTATAGTTAGTCTCAGAACCGACAACCACATCAAATTTCCAGCTAGCACCGGCTTTCAGTTCCGCCAACTGGTTAATCTGGTTAGCAAGTGCAGATTTATTAGTAACCGTAATCGCGCCATCAGTACCAACCTTAAGGTCACCAGTACCATAAGCTTCGGACACTGTAGCCTGCGCAGCAGTCAGTACCAAAGAGCCCTCGGTAATCAAGGACTGCTCACGAGCCTTGTCGATGTAGCCCGTCAGAGCAGGAATCAACATAGCGGCCAGGATGGCAAGGATAACCAGAACGACGATGAGCTCGACCAGGGTGAAGCCCTTCTTGTTCTTCATTTTGCGAATTTTCTCGAACATGATAAATTCCTCCAATAAATTCAGTAAGGACATCGTGCGTCCTCATTTGTGAAAATATAATATCACATAATCTGCCAAATTTCAACAGCCTTATGTAAAAACAGCAAAAAACATTTTTTTGCTTCTATTTTCGATTACCCACCGTTTTGCCTGTTGTATTCCAACCGCCTTGCCGTGGCTGCACCTCTACCGCCGCGCGGAATTCTATACATATTACCGTCATTTTTAAAAATCAGCTGCGCCGTCACGCCAAAAAACGCGGCCAACACCGCCGCCATTGAAACCGCACATATATTGCGTCTATTTTATCTGTGCTGTCTCTGCCAGTGTGGGCGGTGGGGCGCACCGCGTATGGATTTCCGCGTATACAGGCCAATTTTACAGGCGGGCAATTTTTGTGCTATTTTGCATTTTTCCGTGTCCTCTCTCCCCTGCCCGGCTGCAGGGGCGCTCCCTTTGTGAACATACCGCAAATTCCGATGCAAAAGTGTGGTATACTGCAAGATTTTGTGCTATACTGGATAAAAAATCAACACAGCCGGGCCGCGCCCGGCACAAAAGGGGCCACACATGAAAAACACCACCGAGGAAAAACGCGAGGCCATCCCCAACAGCGTCAGCCGGATGCTGCTGGCGGGCATCGGCGTACTTTTGCAGGTTTTATGGATCTTCTGGCTTGCCCTCAAGCTGAACGACTACTCCACCGCCATTCAGGTATGCACGTCGGTACTGACATTTTTGATTACGCTGCGTATATATGGGCTGCATATCAACTCCGCGTATAAAATTTCGTGGATCATTCTGATTTTGCTGTTTCCCATCTTCGGTCTGACCATCTATCTGCTGTTTGGCCGCAGCGGGGCCGTCAGCGTCATGCGCCGCCGTTTCAGCAAAAATATGACGATGCTGCGCCGGTATCACGCACCCATTTTGCAGCAGCGCCGCGCCCTGCCCTACCCGGACCGCATCACCCGCAACCACGCCCGCTATTTGCAGGACCGCGCGGGCTACCCCGCCTATGACAACACCGATGTGACGTTCTACGGCGACACCTGCGAGGCACTGGAGGCCCAGAAAACAGCCCTGCGCAGCGCGGAAAAGTTTATTTTCATGGAATACCACGCCATTGAGGACGCCTCCGCCTGGCAGGAGCTGGAGGATATTCTGGCCGAGCGCGCCGCCCACGGCGTGGAGGTGCGCGTATTTTACGACGACGTGGGCAGCATCGGGTTTATCAACAGCAAATTTGTCAAAAAGCTGGCGGGGCGCGGCATCCAGTGCCGCCGGTTCAACCCGGTCATCCCGATTTTGAACGTCTTTATGAACAATCGCGACCACCGCAAAATCACCGTTGTGGACGGGCGCGTCGGCTTTACCGGCGGCTACAATCTGGCGGAGGAGTACTTCAACCGCACCCACCCTTACGGCCAGTGGAAGGACAGCGGCATCCGGCTGGAGGGCGACGCCGTGCGCGGCCTGACGCTGATTTTCTTAGAGCTGTGGGGCGCAACGCAGAAGGCAGCCCCCGAGGTCGAGCGCTATCTGCCCGATGTGCCCTACACCGCGCGGGAGAATGCCGTGGTGCTGCCCTACGCGGACAATCCGCTGGACGACGAGGCCACCGGCGAGAACGTCTACCTGAACATGATCCGCAGTGCGAAGGACTACGTCTACATTACAACGCCCTACCTTATTTTAAGTGACGAGATGCAGCGCACACTGCGGCTGGCCGCGTCCAGCGGCGTTGATGTGCGGATCATCACGCCGGGCATCCCGGACAAAAAGCTGATCTTCTCGGTCACGCGCAGCTATTACGCCAGCCTTGCCAAGAGCGGCGTGCGCATTTATGAGTACGCGCCCGGGTTCATCCACGCGAAGCAATGCGTAGCCGACGGCACGGAAGCCGTAGTGGGTACGATCAATTTTGACTTCCGCAGCCTGTACCTGCACTTTGAGAACGCCTGCTGGTTCTGCGGCTGCAGCGCCGTGGCCGATGTGCGCCGCGATTTTGACGCGCTGTTCCCCGTCTGCCGCGAGGTCACGCAGGAGTACGCCGACACCCGCAGCCTGGCCGTGCGCGGCTGGGACTGCGTGCTGCGGCTGTTCAGCCCGCTGATGTGACGTGCTGTGCGCCGGGCGCGGCAAATGGAATTTTCCCAAAGAAATCTGTACTATTCCACGTTGCAAACCGCCGCTGCGCGCCGTACAATAAAGACAAAATCCAGACTGTCAAATGAGGTGCATACCAATGGAGCATATAGCATGGAAGGGCCGCATCAAGCCCGGCTGCAAAGCGGAATATCAGCGCCGCCACGCGGAGATCTGGCCCGAGATGGTCGAGGTGCTGAAGGCTGCGGGCATCTGCAACTACAGCATCTTCTACTGTAACGACGAGCTGTTCGGCTACTATGAGTGCGCGAAGGGCGTTGCCTACGCCGAGAAGGTACAGGCCGAAAGCCCCGTTGTGGACCGCTGGAACGACTACATGAAGGACATTCTGGAGCTGGAAATGGACCCCGTGACCGGTGCCCAGCCCAAGCTGGAGCAGGTGTTCCGTCTGGATTAAACGCGCATAAGCCAGCAAAGCCGCCCGTGTCAGGCTGACACGGGCGGCTTGTGTTTTTATGGGCAGGTGCAGCGCAGGCGGTGTTGCCTTTAGGGTATTTACAACACGATGCGGAACGCGACGCGGTGCTCCCCTTCCCCGCTGACGCGGTAAGGCTCCTCCACATCGGTGCCCCAGCTGTCGATGCCGCCGACGCCGCGGGCTGCGCCCAGGATCGTCACGCTCGTGCGGCCCGTGGCGGGCAGCTCGGTGATGTGCTGGGCAGCCTCGATCTCCTGCGCTGTGTTGGGCAGTGCGCTGAAGGCAAACGGCGCGTCGGCCTGTTCAATCGTCAGCGCAGCCGCCGTCTGACCGCAGGCGTTGTGCTGCTCCAGCGTGAACTGACGGGTGCCCACATGCAGGCCGCAGTCCTGCGGGACGAGGGCCGGTTCAATATGCGGCACCTCCTCATGGCAGCCAAAGACGCCGCCCTTGCAGCGATCCGGGTAGGTCTCGCCCGAAAGGCCGGTCCAGAGCGTGCGGGCCACGGGGGCAAACGTCTGGAATTTTACGCCGAAGCAGGGCAGCTCGGGCGCACCGGGCACGCCATGATAGACGGCCTCGACCAGCAGCGTGCCCTGCGGCTCCACGGTGTAGGTCAGCTCAGCCTTAGCGCCGGGCACGGTGGGCACGCCGTAGGTATAGCGCACCTGCACACCGTCGGCGGATTTCCGCAAGACCGCAAAGCCGAGATTCTGCAGGTAGACATCCGCCGCCAGCCAGGCCGCCGCTTTCTGCGGGAAGCCGCAGCCGCGGTCATTGTCGGTGGCGGCGCGCCAGAACGCCGGGCGCGGGGCGCGCCAGAGCCACTCGCTGCCGTTGACGGTCAGCGACGACGGCCCGGCCTCGCCCGCGGAAAAGAGAATTTCAAACCCGTCGCCCCTGACGCCGAGGTTGCCGTCGCCCTCGGTCACGGTCAACGTGCCGGGCTTGCGGGCGGCCTGTGCTTTGGCCGCGTCGCGGTCCGCCCGGGCGGCGGCTGCAGCGTTGCGGGCATCGTGGGCGGCGCGGCGGGCGGGGGTGTCGTACCAGTAGCGCACGTCCTGCATGGCGGGCTTCTCGGCACCGTCGGCGTAGACAATGCCGTTGCCGCTGAAGTTGTAATCGGTGTTGCGGTCCGCAAAGTCGCCGCCGTAGCCCAGCACGCTGCGGCCCAGCGCGTCGGTGTGCCGGAGCGCCTGGTCCATGTAGTCCCAGATGAAGCCGCCCTGGTACTGGTCGAACTCGTCGGCCAAGCGCACATAGCTCTCCATGCCGCCCAGCGAGTTGCCCATATCGTGCATATACTCGCAGAGAATGAAGGGCTTCTTCGGGTGGGATTCGAGATACTCGCGGATTTCCCACGGCTTGGCGTACATCCGGCTTTCCATGTCGCTGATGGCGTCGAACGCGCGGCAGTGGAACACACCCTCATAATGCACGAGGCGTCCCGGGTCGTGGTCGTGGAAGAACTGCGACATGGCGAGAATATCCTCGCCCGCGTAGCTCTCATTGCCGCAGGACCAGATCAGGACGGCGGCGTGGTTCTTGTCGCGTTCAAACATGCTGCGGGCGCGGTCCACGACGCAGTCCTTCCACTCGGGCAGGCTGCCGGGCACGTTCCAGCTCGGCTCCACCGCGCCGAGCTTCTGCCAGCTGCCGTGGCTTTCAAGGTTCGTCTCGTCGATCATGTAGATACCGTTCCGGTCACACAGGTCGTACCACAGGCTCTGGTCGGGGTAGTGGCAGGTGCGCACGGCGTTGATGTTGTTCTTTTTGAACACGGCCATGGCGGCGTTCATGTCGTCGGCGCCGATGGCACGGCCCCTGTCGGCGTTCCACTCGTGGCGGTTGACGCCGTTGAATACGACCCGTTCCCCGTTCAGGCACATGACGCCGTTTATCATCTCAAAGCGGCGGAAGCCGATGTCGTAGGGCACGACCTCCTGCAAAGCGCCGTCGGCATCGCGCAGGGTCAGTACGGCGTGGTAGAGCACCGGCGCAGCATGGCTCCACGGCTGGATGCCCTCGATCTCGATCGTATCGCCCGCGGCGGGGCCCTCGTAGACGGCGTAGCCCTCGGGGTCGGTCACGACGAGGGCAGCCGATGCGCCGTCGGTCTCGCCGTCCAGCTTGACGAGGGGCGTCAGCAGGCCGGTGGTGTTGTCGGCGGCAAGGTCGGCCTTGAGCCAGATGTCGTTGATGTGGACCCTGGGCTTTGCGTACAGGTAGACCGAGCGGAAGATGCCCGAGAAGCGGAAGAAGTCCTGATCCTCGATCCAAGCGGCGCTGCTGCGCTTGTAGACCTCGACGCAGAGGCGGTTGTTCTCATCCCGAATATACGGTGTCAGGTCAAATTCAGACGGGGTGAAGCTGTCCTCGGCATAGCCGACGAACTGGCCGTTGCACCACAGGTACATGGCCTGCTCCACGCCCTGAAAGCTGACGCAGACGCGCTGGCCGCGCAGGGACTCGTCCAGATCAAACTCTTTGACATAGCTGCCCACGGGGTCATCGTTCCAATCGACCTGCGGCGGGCGCAGGCAGCTGCGGCCATCCCACGGGTAGAGGGTGTTGGTGTACTGCAGCTGACCGTAGCCCTGCAGCTCAATGTGCCCGGGCACGCGGATGGTGCCGAAGTCGGACAGGTCGGCGTCCGGCTGCCAGAAATCCGCCGGGCGGGCGGCAGGGTTGGCGCTCCACGCAAAGCGCCATGCGCCGTCCAGTGACTGGCGCAGCGATGTCAGGCCGCTTTCGGCCTCGTCCAAGGTGCGGCAGCAGAGATGGTCCGAGTGTGCGTCCAGCCGGTTCACAGCAAAGACGGTGGGGTCACTCAGCCAGCGAAGTTCAGGGGTCATAGGGATCTCTCCTTTACACAATCAGGTTCTTACCGTCATTCTGCCACAGGGCGCGCGGGGTGTCAATGGAAAGTTTCACGCAGATATTTTCCGTATTTTTTGCATCTTTACGGGAATTGTGCTGTGTTTAACACTTCGCGGCAGGATTTTTTGAGATTTTCCGTTTTGTCTGGTGGCAGATTGTACGCTGCAGCACCAGATATAGCGGTGACGGCAGGATTTTTGCGGGGTGGGTTGTTATAGTCGGCACACCTGGAGCGCAAAAAAGCGCCGACCTTTTTGCAGGGGCGGCGTTTTGGGGTCATACTTCTTCTGTCTCCGCCTCCGCGGCGGCGCGCAGACGCTCCCGCACGGGGCGCAGGGCCTCGGGCAGAGCCTCGTCGGGCAGGTCGCTGATGCCCTCGGTGCTGCCGCGGGCGGCGGCGGTCTCATAGAACCAGCACTTATAGTCCAGGGTGTCCATCGTCTGCTGCAATTCAGCCATGCGGGCCTCGAGCACGGTGCGCTGCTTGCGGAACAGCTCCAGCCGCCGGGCAATGGTCTCATCGCCCTGCATGGCCAGCTCGATGTATTCGCGGATGTCCTTGAGGGACATGCCGGTTTTTTTCAGGCACTCGATGATGCGCAGCCACTCGAAGTCCTTCTCCGTAAAAACGCGGATGCCGCCGGACGAGCGCCCGACGAAGGGCAGCAGCCCTTCCTTATCGTAATAGCGGATCGTCGATGCGGGCACGCCCAGCCGCCGCGCCATCTCCCCCACTGTATAGGCCATGTGTTTTCCTCCTATGACTTAAACCAAGGTTTAACCTGTGTATCAGTATAGGACAAAAGGGCGGCGTTGTCAAGGCGGGCGGAGTCACCCGCGGTATTTCCCCCTCATCCGGCTGAACGGTTTCCTGATCATGCGCACGCCGCGGGGCGTGCCGCCGCTCCCCTGCCCGCTTTTCTTTTATAGGGAAGGCTTTTTCTATTTTTTATTGACAAACGCGCGGTTTGTTTCTATCATGTTCATATAAGTAAGGGAGGGACCGCCACTATGCTGACCTATAATATGGACGTGGAGGAACGCAGCACCTGGCTGCGCGCCACCCCCGGCGCGGCGGCGCTGGCACAGCCGTTTTACTGCACCGAGGCCGGCAACTTTTATGGCCGCGCCCATTTTGCCACAGCCCGCACCGATAAGGAAAGCTATCTGCTGTTTTATACGCTGTCCGGCTCCGGTCTGATCGAGCAGAACGACCAGCGCGTGGAGCTGCCCGCCGGCAGCGCCCTGCTGTTGAACTGCCGCGCCCCGCAAAGCTACTGCACTGCCCCCGGGCAGGACCACTGGCACCACTACTGGGCGCATCTGGACGGCGCGGGCGTCGCCAATCTGGCCGAGGTACTGCAGCCGCAGGGGCGGCTGTCCCCCGTTACGGTCAGTCGGCTGGAAATGCAGCCGCTGTTTGAGTCACTGGCCACCGAGTGGGAGCACGGCGCCGCCGCACAGATCGAGATCTGCCTGGCCCTGCACCGGATGCTGGCCCTGATGGCCCGCCAGCTGCTGGCCGGGGACGAGAGCCGCTCCAATCGCACCTTGATCGAACAGGCCGCCGAGTACATCCGCCAGCACTATGCCGAGCCGCTGTCGCTGGACAGCCTGCTGGCCCAGACGCCGGTGAGCAAGAGCTGGTTCCTGCGGCTGTTCCGCCAGTACATGGGCACGACGCCCTACAATTTTTTGCTGTCCACGCGGATCACACGCGCCAAGGAGCTGCTGGTGCTGACGGATTTCTCCGTCTGCGAGATCGCGCACCAGGTCGGCTTTGGGGATGAGAGCAACTTCTCGACCCGCTTTACCGCCATGGTGGGCCAAAGCCCCCAGCAGTACCGCAAAAGTGCAATGAAGCCCGCGGAAAACTGAATAATGGGAAAGAAGGCATTTGTATGTTGAAAACCGAACGCATGGACCGTGTCCGTGCTGCCCTGCGCGCGCAGGGACTGACGCAGATGATCGTCTGCGACCCCAAGAGCGTGTGGTATCTGACCGGCGTCGCCGTGGAGCCCTATGAGCGTCTGCTGGCGCTCTACCTGCCCACCGAGGGCGAGCCGGTGCTGTTTTTGAACAGACTGTTCAATGTGCCCGAGCCGCCGTGCAGGACCGTCTGGCACACCGACACGGACAAGCCCGTGGCGCAGATCGCCGAGGTCGTGGACGCGGGCAGGCCGCTGGGCATTGACAAGGAGTGGCCCGCTAAGTTTCTGATCCCGCTGATGGAGACCCACCCCGGTATGCAGGTCGTGCTGTCCAGCGACTGCGTGGACGACTGCCGCGCCTGCAAGGACGCCGAGGAGCAGGCCCTCATGCGCGAGGCGTCCCGCATCAACGACGCGGTGAACGAGGCCGCGAAGCACTATATAAAGGCTGGCATGACCGAACGCGAGGTCGCCGAGTTTATCGACGCGCAGTTCCGTGCCCACGGCTGCGAGGGGCCGAGCTTTACGACGATCGTCTCCTTTGGTGCCAACGCCGCCGACCCGCACCACGAGCCGGACGACACCGTGTTAAAAGAGGGCGACTGCGTGCTGTTTGACATGGGCTGCGTGAAGAGCCGCTATTGCAGCGACATGACCCGCACCTGGTTCTGCGGCCAGCCCACTGAAAAGCAGGCCGCCGTGCACGATCTGGTGCGCCGCGCGAATGAGGCTGCCGAGGCGCTCATCAAGCCCGGCGTGCGCCTGTGTGAGCTGGACGCCGCCGCGCGCGACCTGATTACGGAAGCGGGCTACGGCGCGTATTTCAACCACCGTCTGGGGCATTTCATCGGCCAGACCGACCACGAGGAGGGCGACGTCAGCAGCGCGAACACCGCCGTAGCCAGACCCGGCATGATCTTTTCGATTGAGCCGGGCGTCTACCTGCCCGGCGAGTTCGGTGTCCGCGTGGAGGACCTCGTCCTGGTGACCGAGACCGGCTGCGAGGTGCTGAACAGGAACGATAAGCATTGGGATGTGGTGGGCTTGTAAGCATTCTGTAGGGGCCGGACATGTCCGGCCCGCGGCCTCCCGCCGGCGCTCTGTCATGGGAAAGCTGCGGGCGCATATAGAATGCGCCCCTACGGAGTCATTCGATAAAACACAACAGAGAGGTGTACGCTTGAAAAAACATCTGTTCCGTATCATTGCCGTCCTGTCCGCCGCGGTCCTGCTGGCGGGCTGTGCGGCGTCGCGGCTGCGGCTGGGGGCTGCGGCTGCAGGCGGCGTGTACAATGCGTTTGGTACCGCCATGGCCGCCCAGAACAGCACCATCGAGGTCAAACAGACCGCCGGGTCCGCCGCCAACCTGCGGCTGCTGGCGGGCGGCTATTTACAGCTGGCCGTTGCCCAGTCCGACATGGCGCAGGATGCCTACGACGGCAGCGGCGTCTTTGCCCACGAGAGCACCGAGCGCAGCTTCAGCGCCGTGGCCGCCCTGTATGAGGAGGCCGTGCAGGTCGTTGTCCGGGCCGACTCCGGCATTACGACGCTGGAGGAACTGCAGGGCTGCACGCTCAGCGTCGGCGAGGAGGAATCCGGCACCGAGCAGAACGCCGGGCAGGTGTTGGCCGCCTGCGGCCTGAACAACCGCCTGGTACACACTGTAAACCTGAACTACACCGACGCTGCCGCCCGGCTGGCCGACGGCACGATCGACGCGATGTTCGTCACCGCCGGTCTGCACGCCGACGCGCTGGAGCAGCTGGCCGAGACCTGCGCCATCCGTCTGCTCTCCGTCGACGGGGGTGTCGGTGCGCGGCTGCTGGCGGCCTACCCGGCCTACCGCGCCTGCGTTATCCCCGCCGGGACCTACGCCGGTCAGGGTGAGGACGTCTGGACCGTCAGCGTGCAGGCGCTTCTGCTGGCGTCGAACGCGCTGTCCGACGAGACCGTCCAAAGGCTGACTGCCCGGTATTTTGACAGCGTGGACGCCGTGGCTGCTGCCGTGCCGGTGCCGCTGGTGACCGACCCCGCCGTGGCCGCCGCGCAGAGCGTTATCCCCTACCACACCGGGGCCGCTGCGTACTACACCGCGCAGGGCATCACCCCCGCAGGGCCGGAGACGGGTGCGTCCCCTGAACAGGAGGCCGCCGCATGATCATCTCGCTGGATATGTACCAGACGCTGTTTGCGGCGGTCTGCGTGCTGATGCTGGGCCGCTTTTTGAAGGCGCGCATCGGCTTTCTGGAAAAATTCTGCATTCCCGCGCCGGTCATCGGCGGCGTGCTGTTTGCCGTTTTCACCTGTCTCTGCTATGTGACCGGCATTGCCGAGTTTGAATTTGACGACATTTTAAAGGAAGTCTGCATGGTGTTCTTCTTCACCTCGGTAGGCTTTCAGGCCAACCTCAAGGTGCTGAAAAGCGGCGGCAAATCGCTGATCCTCTTCTTGGGGCTGGTCGTTGCGCTGATTTTGTGCCAGAACTTCCTCGCCGTCGGGCTGGCGGATCTGCTGGGCATCTCGCCGCTGATCGGTCTGTGCACCGGTTCCATCCCGATGGTCGGCGGCCACGGCACGGCGGGCGCATTTGGCCCCGTCCTCGAGGACTTCGGCGTTGCGGGCGCGACCACGCTCTGCACGGCGGCGGCCACCTACGGCCTGATCGCGGGCAGCGTCATGGGCGGTCCGACGGGCCGTCTGCTCATTGAGCGCCGCAAGCTGCTGGACACCGTTGTGCCCGAGGACGACAGCCTGCTGGTGGAGGAAGAAATCAAGCACGAGCGCCACACCAGCATGTACCCGGCTGCTGTGTTCCAGCTGATTATCGCCATCGGCATCGGCACATTCATCTCCAAGGCGCTGGCCATGACCGGGCTGACGTTCCCCATTTATATCGGCGCGATGATCGCCGCGGCGTGTATGCGCAACATCGGCGAATTCACCCACAAATTCACGACCCACATGGGCGAGATCAACGACATCGGCGGCATCAGCCTGTCGCTGTTCCTGGGCATTGCCATGATCACGCTGAAGCTGTGGCAGCTGGCCGCGCTGGCGCTGCCGCTCATCATCCTGCTGGCGGGCCAGACGCTGCTGATTTTCCTGTTCACCTACTTTGTGATTTTCAACATCATGGGCCGCGACTATGACGCTGCGGTCATTGCGGCGGGCGTCTGCGGCTTTGGCATGGGCGCGACGCCCAACGCCATGGCCAACATGCAGGCCCTGTGCGAAAAGTATGCCCCGTCGGTCAAGGCGTATCTGCTGATCCCGCTGGTAGGCAGTCTGTTTGCGGACTTCCTCAACAGTCTGGTCATCACCTTCTTTATCAACTTTATCTAATTGGGAGGTCCTTCTGATGTTCCGCAAGCTGCGCGAGGCGCTGAAAAAGCAGCGCTACCGTGTCCACAGTGACGACGTTGCCCTGCCCGAGGTCCACACCGGCCAGGTCACCCACAGCGACGCCCCCGAGACCCCGGAGAAGCACAAGTCCATCAACTATGAAAACGTCGCCATCCCGGAGGTTCATATTCCAAAGAAGAAGCCCTGAAGCCTTCTCCCCCAGGGGGAGAAGGTGGCCCCGCAGGGCCGGATGAGGGGAGAGCTTGCCGCGGTTGCCCGCAAACGGGTTGCCACAGAGGGTTCGGCCCTCATCAGTCACCTTCGGTGACAGCTTCCCCCGATGGGGAAGCCTTTTTGTACAGCAAAACGCCCCTGACCGTTCGGTCAGGGGCGTTTTGCCCGTAATGTTAGTCGAGGAAGTTCTCGTTGAGGGTGACACCGAAGTCGTGGGCGATGGCGCGCAGGTCATCGTCGGTGATGGTCTGGCGGATCAGGCCGCCGCCCATGGACAGGACCTTGACGTAGATCTCGGCACTCTTTTCAATCGTGTGGGCGAGGCCGAAGGTGATGTCAAAGTCAGGGCCGGAGGCAAACAGGCCGTGCTGTGCCCAGATAGCGGCCTGATAGGTTTTCATCTTCTCGGAGGTTGCCATGGCGATGTCCGCGCCGCCCGGGACCATCCAGGGGCAGACGCCGACGCCCTCGGGGAAAACGACGGGGCACTCGGTAGCGCTCTGCCACAGGGCGCGGGAGAAGTCACGGTCCGTCAGCGGCAGGATGTAGGTCAGCGCAATGACGTTGGTGGCGTGGCAGTGATAAATAACGCGGTTCGCGCCGTTGGTGGCGGCCTTGCGGACGCTGTGGTTCATGAAATGGCTGGGGAACTCGGACGTCGGGCGAGCGCCGTCGGCCAGACCCCAGACGATGCGCCAGCTGTCGCCCTTGTCGTTGATCTCCACAATGCCGATGCTGTGGATTGGGTCGGGCTCGACGTTGCGGAAGAACTTGCCGGAGCCGGTGGTGATGAAGTACTCACCGGCCAGATTATCGGCCTGCACACCCATGTTGACCCACTCGCGCGGCTCGGCGTCGAAGTAGGGACGGCAGGCGGCGACGTCCTCCCCGGTCATGCGGTAGGTCAGGTTGCCGCCGTTGCGCTCGTGCCAGCCCTGCAGCCAGCCATCGTTGCACATGCGGATAAAGCCCTTGACGCAGGGAATTTCATAAATCGTAGACATAATTTCTGCTCCTTTATATCGTTGTGTTGGCTTCCCCCTCCGGGGGAAGCTGTCAGTGGCCCCGACCACTGACGGATGAGGGCAAAGCTGCCGACAGCAGCCCGTTACCGGGCAATTGCCGCAAGGCCGCCCCTCATCCGGCCTCGGGCGAGGCCTCGGCCACCTTCCCCCAAGGGGGAAGGCATCCCGAAATCAGCGCGTGATCACATCCACCGGCACGTTGAAGATCTCGGCAACCTTCAAAATCGTGTCGATGTGGTGGCCGGTGGCGGCGGCCATGTGGTGGGTGGGGCCGGCCTCGCTCCAGCGGTTGACGAACTCGCGGGCACCGCAGCTGAAACGGGTGCGCATGTTTGTGTCACCGAAGGTGAAGATCGGGCCGGGCTCGTTGACGCCCTCGGCCACGACAAACTTGAAGTGGCCGTCCTTGTCCTGCGTGATGGCCAGATAGGTCACATCGCCCACCGGCGGGTAGAACTGGGTCAGGTAGCCGCCGCCGGTCTTGCCGTGGAACACGGGCACGATCTTCATGGTCGGCTTTCTGGCCGTGGAGATGTCGGCATCGCCGGAGCCGGAGTGGCCGATGATGCAGATGTCCTCATTGAAGTCGATGGAGTACATCTCGCTCAGCTGGCCGCAGCCCGCAATGGTCTTGAGGATGGACATGGCCATCGCGACCTTGATGTCGCCCTCGACGGCGCAGGCCGTGCCCTGCTTGATGAGCATCGAGAACGCGGGGATCAGCATCGAGTCCAGCTTACCGGCCACGCCCTTGGCGAAGCCGTCGTAGTGGCTGGCGACGAAGGCGATCTTCTCGTCCCTGACCCACTGCTCAAATGCGACAACATAGCGGGCCATATCCCAGACCTTCTCTACCGTGCCGCCGCCCTCAATATCGAAGGTGTCCAGAATGTCCTGCGCCTTGGCGCGGATGGCGTCCTCGTCGGTGATGTTGTCAGCGATGGCCCACATCTTCTCCCAGTCAAACTGCTTGGTGTAGAGCCACATGCGGTTGTACAGGTTCGTCTCGTCGATGTACAGATCCATCATGCCGGGGTACGGGCGGCCGATCTGCGCAAGGTTCGTATCACGGAAGCGGCGGCGCACCTGCGCGGCCTTGCACCAGTCGTTGATTTCGGCCTGCACGGCGGGGTCACCGCCCTCGACAACGCCGGTGATGACGGCGTGGCGCTTACCGGCGCGTTCCAGATCAGCGACCATCTCGCCGACAGCGCCGCAGGCGTACAGCTCACCCAGCCAGGTGGGGGTGTCGGTGTTGGCGTAGTCGGGGGCCTTCTTCTTCTGCACGTTGACGAGGACGACGGGCACGTCGAGGTCGCGCACGGCGGGCAGCATATTGTAAGAGGTAGCGTAGGTCAGCAGCTGCAGAATGACAAGGTCAACGTCGGCGGCGCGGAACTTATCGCCCGCGGCCATGGACTGCTCCTTGGTGGTGACGATGCCGCCGTCGATGACATCAACGGTGTCGGGCAGCGTCTTTTTGAAGGTGGCGTACTGGCCCTCAAACTCGGGGACCAGCGTGGGGAACTGCGGCAGGTAAGCGCCCAGCGCAATGGCGAACACGCCAACGCGGGCTTTGGTTTCGACTAACATGGTGGGACCTCCTGTATATGGATTTGTTGTGATGTGCGTGTAGGGGAGGGATTTATCCCTCCCGGGAAGTATACGGTGTCGGGCGCGGGCACGGGAGGGTCAAGACCCTCCCCTACAAACCAGGGTGAACGGCAGGCTGGCGGCGGCATGAGGGCATGCCGCCCTACGGTTGGATGTAGGGCGGGGTGCCCCCACCCCGCCGGGTCGTTTACTCCGGCTGATACTCTTTAATTTCAAAGCTGCGCCGGATGGCGGCGCGGGCCTCGGCCAGGTCGGCAAAATCGCCGCTGTGGATGAACTGCACCATCAGGTTGCCCAGCGCTGTGCCCTCGGTGGGGCCTGCAAACACGGTCAGGCCGGTGGCGTTGGCGGTCTGCTGGTTCAGGTAGCCGTCCTGGCTGCCGCCGCCGACGATGTTCAGGCTTGTGTAGGTCTTGCCGGTCAGGCTTTGCAAGGTCTCCACGGCGCGGCGGTAGTCCTGCGTCAGGGAGTTGTAGACGCACTGCATGACCTCGCCGGTGGCGGCGGGCACGGGCTGGTGCGTGTCGGCGCAGGCGGCCCTGACTTCTTCGATCATGGAGGCAGGCGCTAAGAAGCGGTTGTCATCGGGGTCAACGCAGCTGGGGAAGTCGGCGGCCTCCTTCGCGGCGGCGATCAGCTCCGGGAAGCTCGGGCGGGTGCCGGTCTTTTCGCCAAGCTCACGGCGGACGGACTGGATCATCCACAGGCCCATGATGTTTTTCAGGTAACGGTAGCGGTATTCATAGCCGCCCTCGTTCGTAAAGTTGGCGGCGCAGCTGTCCGGGCCGGTGATGGCCGCTGCATTTTCCACGCCCAGCAGGCTCCATGTGCCGCTGGACAGGTAAGCGGCGTACTCATCCCGCGCGGGCACGGCGAGGAACGCCGAGCCGGTGTCGTGGGTCGCGGGCAGAATGACCTCGGCGTCAAAGCCGACAGCCTTCTGAATTTCCGGCGTCAGATGCCCCAGCACCGTACCGGCGGTCTTGATAGGCTGGAAGATGCCGCGCGGCAGACCCAGCTTTTCGATCAGTGCATCGTCCCAGTCCCTGCTGTCCGCGCCCACCAGCGCCGTGGTGCTGGCGTTCGTGTACTCATTGGCGGGCACGCCGCAGAGCAGGTAGTTCAGGTAATCGGGCACCATCAGGAACGTTTTGGCGGCGGCCAGCTGCTCCGGGTGCTCCTTTTTGAGCGCCATCAGCTGGTAGACCGTGTTGAACGGCTGGTACTGGATGCCGGTGCGGGCATAGTGGTCGGCAAAGGTCAGGCCGTATTCCTTTTCCAGCGCCTCGCGGATGCCCTCGGTGCGCTCGTCGCGGTAGGCGACGGCGTCGCCGATGCGCTTATTGTCCGCATCCAGCAGCACAAAATCGACGGCCCAGGTGTCGATGCCGATGGTCGCGGGGGCAAAGCCTGCGTCGTGTGCAGCCTTCAGGCCGTTGACGACCTCTTTCGCCAGGGTGTCGATGTCCCAGCAGAGGTGGCCGTTCTCGCGGTGGACGCCGTTTTCGAAGCGGTAGACCTCCTGCAGGGTGATTTTTCCGTTCTGCACGGTGCCTACGATGTGCCGCCCGCTGGACGCGCCGATGTCGACTGCCAGTGTACAGGTTTGCATAAGCTCTCTCCTTCTTTGCAAAATAACAGTGTTGCAGCATTTGCTTTTTGTCTGCATTATACGACACCCGGGCCCGGCTTTCCATCCGCAAAAGAATTTGATTGTTTGGGAAAATTCCACACATCCCTTTCCGCGTTACCGGCTGTTTTGTCCGGGTCCCGTGCCGGAATGATCCGATTGACACGCCCTGTGCCGTCCCGTATAATAGACCCTGCAACCAATAAAGGAGATGTTACATTATGGCCACCGCGCACAAAAGCCGTGTGCTGGATATGACCCAGGGCGACCCGTTCCGCCTGGTGCTGCAATTTTCGATGCCGCTGTTCTGCTCCAACCTTTTGCAGCAGCTGTACAACCTGACCGACACTGCGCTGGCCGGGCACCTGCTGGGCTCCGCCGCGCTGGCGGAGATCGGCGCGACGGCGGCGCTGTACGGGCTTATCATGAACTTTGCCTTCGGCATGAACAACGGCCTGGCGCTGACGGTCAGCCGCTATTTTGGCGCGGGCGATGAAAGCGGGATACGCCGCGCCGTGGGCTGCATGGTCACGCTGTCGGCGGCGGTGTCGCTGGTGCTGACGGGGTGCTCCCTGCTGGGCCGCGACGCGCTGCTGACCGTTTTGCAGGTCCCGGCACAGGCATGGGGCGGCGCGTCCGCCTACCTGACCGTCATTCTGCTGGGCATCCCGCTGACGATGCTTTATAATATGGAGGCTGCGCTGCTGCGCGCCGTCGGCAACAGCGTGACGCCGCTGCTGTTCCTGCTGTTCAGCAGCGTGCTGAACGTCGGGCTGGACGCCGCGTTCATGGGGCCGCTGGGGCTGGGCGTGCGCGGCGCGGCCATTGCCACGGTGCTGGCGCAGGGCATCAGCGCCGTGCTGGGCGTTGTGTACATCCTGCGCGGCTACCCGGAGCTGCGCTTTACGCCCCGGCAGCTCGGGGCTGCCACGCGCCGCGCCGTGACCAGTATGTTCTGGGCGGGCCTGAGCATGGGGCTGATGAGCGCCATCTACAATCTGGGCAGCGTGGCGCTGCAAAGCAGCATCAACGCGCTGGGCAGCGTCTACATCACGGCGCAGACCGCCGCGCGCCGCTTAGCGGAGCTGTACTTTATCCCGGGCGGTGCGCTGGGCATCGGCGTGGCGACGTTCAGCAGCCAGAATCTGGGTGCGGGCCGCCGCAGCCGCATTTGGCAGAGCGTCAAGGCCGCGCTTGCGATCTATTTTGTGTGGTGGGTGTTTGTGATGGCGTTCACCTTCCTGCTGGGCGGGGCCGCCATCCGCGGCATCACGGGCAGCACGGACGAGGTCATTATCTCCAACGCGCTGCTGTACCTGAAAATCAGCGCACCGGTCATCCCGCCGATGGCCGTGCTGGTCATTCTGCGCAATATGCTGCAGGGCATCCGGCACACGGTAGAGCCGCTGCTGGCCAGCGGGCTGGAGCTTGTGGGCAAGGTGATCTTTGCCGTATGGCTCGTGCCGGTCCGGGGCTACCGCGCGGTCTGCTTTTGTGAGCCGACGACCTGGGTCGTATGCTTTGTGTTTATCCTGTTGGCGGTCTGGCGCTGCCGGGGCGATTTGCGCGACGCAGAAAAAATATGATTTTTTTTGCAAAAAGGGCTTGCAATTTGGAAGTCGTTCTGCTATAATAATATGCGTCGCCAAGAGGCGGCGCAATAAGCGCGGTTAGCTCAGCTGGTAGAGCATCTGCTTGACGTGCAGGAGGTCACAGGTTCGAGTCCTGTACCGCGCACCAAGAGTCTGTGACATCTAAGATGTCACAGACTCTTTTTTTGTTGTATCGCCCAGAACCGGCAAGGCCGATGTTGAAAACGAGATCCGTAGGGGCGCATTCTATATGCGCCCGCGGAAGTTTGCCTTGCCGCAAGCGGGCACGGGCGGATATGGAATCCGCCCCTACGTTTTTTTGTGGCGGGCGGAGTCCCCTCGCAGAGGCGGTGCCCCGCGTGGAGTTGTCTCCCTTTGTTGAAAACGAAATCCGTAGGGGCGCATTCTATATGCGCCCGCGGAAGTTTGCCTTGCCGCAAGCGGGCACGGGCGGATATGGAATCCGCCCCTACGTTTTTTTGTGGCGGGCGGAGTCCCCTCGCAGAGGCGGTGCCCCGCGTGGAGTTGTCTCCCTTTGTTGAAAGCGAAATCCGTAGGGGCGCATTCTATATGCGCCCGCGGAGGTTTATCCTGCCGCAAGCGGGCACGGGCGGATATGGAATCCGCCCCTACGTTTTT
>ERZ833963.211-NODE-211-length-92302-cov-45.040966_pt1 | contig 92302 bp, 77 predicted proteins | sample MGYA00519693_ERZ833963 | MGnify/ENA primary metagenome ERZ833963 (study PRJEB31850, sample SAMEA3708748) | human gut metagenome | biome: human gut; feature: human-associated habitat; material: faeces | place: China | collected 2014 ...
CGCCGGCAAGGATCATTGCCACAATTTCTTTTGCCATAGCTTTATTCTCCCCTTTTACACATTTCCGGATTTATTGGATTTGGAAATGGTTTGACTGTGTTGTGCGGATGCGCCCCGGTCACTCCTCGGTCTTGGCGGCCTTTTTGGCGCGGGGCTTGCGGGCAGGCTTTTCGGCTGCCGCGGGGGCAGCTTCAGCGGGCTCGGCTTTGGGTTTGCGGCCCCGCTTGGCGGGTGCTGCTTCGGGTGCGGCAGCGGCTTCTGCCTTGGGCTTCCGGCCGCGCTTGGCCGGGGCCTTTTCCGGTGCAGGTTCCGCTTCTGCCTTTGCCTTGCGGGTGGAGGTCTTTTTGGGCTTTTCCTCCTTCACGGCAGGCTCAGCCTTGGCGGTCTTCGTGGTCTTGGCGGCTGTCTTTTTGGCAGCGGTCTTTTTCACGGTCTGGGCCGTCTTGGCCGGATCTGCTGCCTTGCGGGTGCGCTTGGTGGGCACCTCAAAATACAGGGTGCTCATGGGCGGCAGGGTGATGGTAATGCTCTGCTCAAAGCCATGCAGGGGCTTCTTGTGGGTGCGCACGGACTTGTTATGGACCGTGCCGGAACCGCCGAAGGCCTCGTCATCGCTGTTCAGCACTTCCTTGTATGTACCTGCCACAGGTGCGCCCAGGGTATAGCCCTCGCGCAGGACGGGGTTGAAATTGCAGACCACCAGGATCTGCTTGCCGTTTGCGTCCTTGCGCAGGAAGGCGACCACGCTCTGCTTGGAGTCATCGGGCACGATCCACTGGAAGCCCTCCCAGCTGTAATCGATCTGCCAGAAGGCGGGGTGCTCTTTATAGAAGGCGTTCAGGGTCTTGACGTAGTTCTGCAGCTCGGTGTGCTTGTCGTAGTCCAGCAGCATCCAATCCAGCTGCTTTTCCTCGTTCCACTCCGTGAACTGGCCAAACTCCTGCCCCATGAACAGCAGCTTCTTGCCGGGGTGGGCCATCATGTAGCCGAAGAAGGTGCGCAGGTTGGCAAACTTAGCATCGTACTCGCCCGGCATCTTGTTGATCAGGCTGCCCTTGCCGTGCACCACTTCATCGTGGCTGATGGGCAGCACAAAGTTTTCGCTGAAGGCATAGAAGAAGCTGAAGGTGACCTTGTTGTGGTTGCCCGCGCGGAAGAGCGGGTCGGTCTTCATGTAGCTGAGCATGTCGTTCATCCAGCCCATGTTCCACTTGAAGTTGAAGCCCAGGCCGCCGTCGCTGGCCGGTTTGGTGACCATGGGCCATGCGGTGGACTCCTCCGCGATCATGCACTTGTGGGGGTGGCGGCCCAGAACCGTATCGTTCAGCTTGCGCAGGAAAGCCACTGCTTCCAGGTTCTCCTTGCCGCCATTCTTATTGGGCTCCCATTCGCCCTGCTTGCGGTTGTAATCCAGATACAGCATGGAGGCCACGGCATCCACGCGCAGACCATCGATGTGATACTGCTCCAGCCAGTACAGGGCGCTGGAGATCAGGAAGCTCTGCACCTCGCTGCGGCCGAAGTCGAACACCATGGTGCCCCACTCCTTGTGCTCACCGCGCTTGGGGTTGGGGTCCTCGTAGCAGGCCTCTCCGTCAAAGTTGTACAGGCCGAAGCCATCCTTCGGGAAGTGGGCGGGCACCCAGTCCATGATGACACCGATGCCGGCCTCATGCATCTTGTCCACAAAGGCCATGAAGTCCTTGGGGGTGCCGTAGCGGCTGGTGGGGGCAAAATAGCCCGTGACCTGGTAGCCCCAGCTGCCATCGAAGGGATACTCCATCACGGGCAGCAGCTCCACATGGGTGTAGCCCATCTCCCGGATGTAGGGGATCAGCTGGTCGGCCAGCTCGGAATAATTATAGGGAACCTTCTCGTCCTTCAGCTTCCAGCTGCCCGCGTGCATCTCGTAGATGTTCATCGGGCCGTTGATCACGTCCGCCTTTCTCTGAGCAGTCTGCCAGGCATCATCGTGCCAGGCAAAGCCGGTGATATCGTAGACCTTGCTGCCGTTGGAGGGCCGGGTCTCCGCGTGGAACGCATAGGGGTCGGCCTTGTAGATCAGGTCGCCGCCCCGGGTGGTCACACAGTACTTGTAGACATCGTATTCCTTTACGCCGGGGATGAACAGCTCCCAGACAGAATCCCCATCCACTTTGCGCATCGGGTGGCTGCCCGGCTTCCAGCTGTTGAAATCGCCCACCACACTGATGGCGGTTGCATGGGGTGCCCAAACACGGAACACCACACCGGACTCTCCGGCGCGGGTCTCAAGGTGTGCACCAAAGTAACGGTATGCTTCGCAGTTGTTGCCCTGCTTGAACAGATAAATCGGCAGATCCGAGGGATCTTTCTGGATCTTTTCTTCCGTCGGTCTCATAAACAGCTCCTCCCCGTACAGGCCGCAGTGAGCCTATACCTTTGTACTCTCTTATATTAAAGAATTTTGTCCGATTTTTCAAGGGCTTTCCGTCAAAATCTACCATAATCTTTTCGTCAATATTTTTCCATTGTGGTCAACTTATCTAATTTTACACAAGAATTCTCGGCAAACCTTACAGAATATAGGGCAAAAAGAAAGACCCGCCTCATTTTTCCTGCAAATCCAGGAAACTGAAGCGGGTGCTTTTTCAAATTTTTCCGTGTGCTATGCGGTTCAGCCTACAACGTAAACGTTGACCTGAATGGCTCCGTTGATGACCGACTCTGCGTAGGTCTCATAGAACAGATCCACCAGGATCTGGCCCTTCTGCACCGCGATACCGGTGTCGGTGGCAACGGCATAACCGTAAACAAAGCTGCCGTCCGTGGAAGTGATGTACAGCAGCGTGCCATAGGGGATGACGCTGGGGTCAACGGCAACGGTGCCATAGCCCAGGCCCAGGCCCGACGAGCCCTTGCCCGTGCGGGAATAATAGCCCGTGGCCTTGCCGGTGAGGACCTGGCTGTACGAGGCGGGGGCATTGGTGGTGCCGTCCGGCCCGGTCAGGGGAGAAACGGGCGCACCGGCACCATAGGTCTTGATGACATGGTCGGTGGGCTCCACCGTGGTGGTCACATCCACCACCATGCTGTTTTCCAGCTCGCCGTCCACATACTTCTCGCGGGTGGTCACGGTCTGCTGACCCTCCGCGCCATGCTGCAGGGTGGTGGCCCGGCCGGTGTTGCGGAAGTACAGGCTGGTGTAGACATACTGGGTGTCGTAGGGGATGGTCTGGGTCTCCACCTTGTCCTGGTAGTCCACCCGGTGCACCGTGATCTCACTGCCCGCAGTGACCAGCTGATCCAGCGCAGGCTCGGTGTAGTCATCTGCCTCCAGGGTGATGCCGGCGCGCTCCAGCGCTTCGGCAACGGTGCCAAAGGCCATCTTCACCGGGTACTCCTGGCCGTCGGCCTGGATGTTCACGGTGAAGGCCCGCTCAATGTTCAGGGTGGCAAGATTGCCGCTGAACGCGGTGTAGTAAACGTGGTCGCCCTCTTCGGCCTCAATGCCGGAAAGGCTCATGACGCGGGCAGGGTCAGTCTCACTGCTGACCACCAGCTGACGCGCACCATCGGAGTCGGTGACGTAGGTCAGCCGCAGATTCGCGGCGGTCACGGCCAAAGTGAACACAAGGCTCACTGCCATGACGCAGAACGCCAGCACACGGGGTGTGACCGCACGAGCGCGGTCAGACAATGCTTTTTGAAATTTGACGGAAGCGATACGAGACAACTCCTCTCTTTTCATCATTTTGGAATGCGGCGGGCTCTTCCTTTGCCCGCAAAGCGCAGGGCATTTTTCCCTGCAAAGGGCCGTCTTTTTATACGGCGTTTTACTTCCTGAGAAATAAAATTTAGACGCTCCAACGTGTGTATGATCCGTTGAGCGGGCACTATTTTAGCAGACGACGGCCCATTTGTCAAATCCGTGCGCTTCAGTTTGATAATTGCTTCACATAGTTTTTTGTGCAATCTGCACATTGTTTTCCCTGATTCAGAATGATTTCGAGCGTTTCCTTCTGAAATTTTCCCAAAAAATTGGTCGTATCCGTTCATAATTTTTTAACATTTCAAGTCTGTTTCCCGGGGAGAAATCGCCGGGTTCTTTTGCACATTCCGGCGCATCAATCATGCGTAATCCGACATTTTGCGGCACAAATTCCCCGCTGTTTTCCTGCCGGAAATAACGGGGAGTTTCTCCGCAGTTTCTGTCAAAAACCGGCTTCCAGCAAAATGCCGAAAGGTAAAAAACGCCATAAAAAAAGACCACACTTCCGCGCCCTGCCGCAAACCGGTACAATGGGGTCAAAACGAAGAAAGGAAGGTTTTTATGCAGATCAAGATCACTCCCCGCACGCTGGGCGGCACCGAATTCACAGCCCAGCCCGCCCGGCTGCACCTGGGCGCACAGAACGCCGAGGGCGTGGACCGGCTGGTGTTCCAGCTGCCTGCGGAATGGGCCGGGTGCAGCGTCACCCTGCACATCCGCCACAGCGACGGCACCCTTGCCGCACCCCTTGTGCTGGATGCAGCCCACAGCGTGCCCGTGGGCCGCAGCTTCACGGGCTGGCCCGCCGGGCAATGGATGCTGGCCGCCACCGACGGCAGCGGCTATACCGCTTACACCCGCCCGGGCCGGTACGATGTCTACGGCATCCTGCCCACCGACGGCACCGAGGAGGAGCCCAGCCCCTCGGTGTACGAACAGTTCATCGCCCAGGTATCCGGGCAGGCCGAAGCGGCGGTGCAGGCAGCTCAGAGCAGCGCCGCCAGTGAGGCCGGTGCCGCCCGGCAGGCGCAGGCCGCTGCCAACGCTGCCGAGCGGGCTGCACTGAATGGCAGCCGTGCCGCGACCTCCGCTTCCCGCGCCGAGAACGCCGCCCTGCGCGCCGAATCCTTTGCGCCCGAGGACGGCACCCTGCTCAGTGTCAACGGCAAGGGCGGCGCGGTGGTGCTGGACGCGCAGGACGTAGGCGCGCTGCCTGCCCCGGTGGCCCCGCAGGCTGGTGCCCTCCTGCGGGTGCTGTCCATCCGCAGCGATGGCAGTCTGGTGGTGGACACCGTCACTCCCGCCGCCCTCAAGACCCTGCTGGAGGCCACCTGATGTTCACAGTGCTGGATGTCTCCCGCTGGCAGGGCCGCATAGACTGGGATACCGTAAAAGCCAGCGGCAGGGTCCACGGCGTGATGCTGCGCGCACTGGGCAGCAGGAACGGCACGCCCTACATCGACCCCATGTTTGAAACAAACTACTCTGCCTGCACCCGGCTGGGCATCCCGGTGGGGGTCTACTATTACAGCTGTGCCGTTACCGCCCCACAGCGGGATGTTGAGCTGGCCCTCCTGCACGATGCCCTCAGGGGAAAGCGGCTTCAGCTGCCCGCTGCCATCGACGTGGAGGATGCCCGCCTGCGTGCCCTGACACCGGACGCGCTCTCCGCCCTTGTTGCCGGGGCGGCACGGCAGCTGGAGCACTGGGGCCTGTACGCCATGGTATATACCTACACCCATTTTGCAGATACTGCCCTGCACATGGACACGCTGGCCCCCTTCGACCTCTGGCTGGCGGACTACCGGGGCAAACGCCCGGCCCGCAGGCACGGAATGTGGCAGTACACCAGCAGGGGCAGGGCACCCGGCATCTCCGGCCCCGTGGACCTGAGCCGCACCGAAAAGGATTATCCCGCCCTGCTCCACCGGGCGGGGCTCGACCGTACCATCCTATAAAAGAAAGGAGTTCCCCATGAAGAAATGCAAGATCTCTCCCGCCACGCTGGCCCGCACGGCGGCGCTGGCACTGGCGCTGACCAATCAGGTGCTCAGTGCCACCGGCCACCGTGTCCTGCCCATTGAATCGGCAGAGCTGGAGCAGCTGGTCTCTACCGGCCTGACCATTGCCACCGCGCTGGTCAGCTGGTGGAAGAACAATTCCTTCACCCCGGAGGCCATCGAAGCCGATGACTTCCTCTGCCAGCTGAAGGAGCACAAATAACCAAAAAGGGACGATGCCGCAACGGCATCGTCCCTTTTTGATTATCTGCTTTTGTTCTGAAGCACCGGCTCAGGAAATGGCATCCACGTCCCACTTCATGCGGACGGCATCCGCGCCATCCAGTTTGATGTTCAGTGCACCGGCATTGTCCAGCACCTGCTCCGGGGTGCGGGCACCGCACAGCACATGCAGGCCGGGGATCATCCGGGCCGTCAGGGCAATGACCAGCTGGGCCATGGTGCAGTCGTATTTCCCGGTCAGGTCGTCCCACTTGGCCAGCAGGTCCAGCGCCTGCTTCCGGCGGGCAGGCTGGAAGCAGAGATTGCTGTTCCGGGTGCTGCCCTCGGGGAAGGTGGTCTCCATGGTGACCCTGCCGGTGAGCAGGCCCTGCTCCAGCGGGGAGTAGGCCTGCACCGAAACACCCAGCTCCCTGCAGGTGGGCAGGAGCTGCTTTTCGATGCGGCGGGTCAGCAGGCTGTACTTCTCCTGAATGACATCCAGCTGGCCGTACCGGCAGTAGCCCCGGATGAGATCCGCCGTCACGTTGGACGCACCAATGGCGCGGATCTTGCCCTGCTCCTTCAGCTTCATCATGGCCTCCACGGTCTCCTCCAGCGGATAGAGGCCGAGGTCCGGGCTCTGCCAGTGGGTGTACAGCACATCCAGGTGGTCGGTGCCCAGGCGGCGCAGGCTGTCCTCCACGTCCTCGATGATGCTCTGCGCCGAGAGGTCCCGGTAGACGGCAGTGCCGTCCACGACCTTGTGGAGCACCGGCGTTTCGTGCCGCCACTCCAGGCCGCATTTGGTGGAGAGCACCACCTTGTCCCGGTCGATGTGCTTCAGGGCCTCGCCCACCACGGTCTCGCTGTGGTACAGGCCGTAGATGGGCGCGGTGTCGATCCACCGGATGCCCTGCTCCACAGCAGTCTGGATGGCTTTGACTGAAAGGGCATCATCGTTGTCGCCCCACCAGCTGCCGCCGCCGATGGCCCAGGTGCCCATGCCCAGAAAAGGTACTTCGATGCCGCTGCGGCCAATGTTCAGGTTTTCCATATACGTTTCCCTCCATGCCAGCAGTGTTCCCCGCAATGGGAACCATTCATACAGAGGCTGGCATCTTTTGTTGTATTTTTGCTTTTTATAAAAAAGAAAACTGCGGTGCGAGTCAGCTCCGCACAGCAGCTCTCTTTTTTCCAATCAGATATTGCCGAACTCGCTCAATTCCAGCGTGTCGTTGTGGGTCTCGGCCCAGCGGACGGCCCAATCAGAGGTGAACAGCAGCAGACGGTTGCCCTTCATATCCTCCACAGCCTTGGTATCGCTGGTCAGGTCCAAGTCGCGCAGGTTGTAGGTGTCGGGGTCGTTCTTCACCCAGCGCAGCTGCTCGAACGGCAGCTGCTGCATCCGGATCTCCACGTTGTACTCGGTATTCAGGCGGTACTCCAGCACTTCCAGCTGCAGCACACCGACCACGCCGACCACGACCTCCTCCATGCCGCCGCCGACTTCGCGGAAGATCTGGATGGCACCCTCCTGGGCGATCTGCTCCATACCCTTCACGAACTGCTTGCGCTTCATGGTGTCCTTCTGCTCGATGCGGGCAAAATGCTCCGGTGAGAAAGTGGGGATGCCCGCAAACTCGACCTTCTTTTTGCCGGTGCACAGGGTGTCGCCGATGGAGAAGATGCCCGGGTCAAACAGGCCGATGATATCGCCCGCGTAGGCCTCATCCACGATGGCGCGATCCTGCGCCATCAGCTGGGTTCCGGTGGCAAGCTTGATGTTCTTGCCCTCCTGCACGTGGTAAGCCTCCATGCCGCGCTCGAACTTGCCGGAGCAGATGCGCATAAAGGCGATGCGGTCACGGTGGGCCTTGTTCATGTTGGCCTGGATCTTGAAGATGAAGGCCGAGAACTCGTCGCGGCAGGGGTCCACCGGCTCGCCGGTCAGGCTGTCCACACGGGCCAGCGGGGTGGGGGTGAGCCGCAGGAAGTTTTCCAGGAAGGGCTCCACGCCGAAGTTGGTCAGAGCAGAGCCAAAGAACACAGGGCTCAGCTCACCGCGCAGCACCTTGTCGAGGTCAAATTCCTCGGCAGCGCCGTCCAGCAGCTCGACCTCGTCCACCAGCTGCTGGTGCAGGTAGGGGGTCAGCATCTCGTCCAGTGCGGCATCGCCCAGTTCGGCCTCGGTCTCGTTGACCTTCTTCACGCCGTTGGCCCGGCCGTCGCTGGAGAAAGCCAGCACCTTGCGGGTATTGCGGTCGAACACGCCCTTGAACTCCTTGCCGCAGCCGATGGGCCAGTTCATGGGGTAGGTCTTGATGCCCAGAATCTCCTCGATGTTCTCCATCAGCTCAAAGGGGTCGCGGGCTTCGCGGTCCATCTTGTTGATGAAGGTGAAGATGGGGATGTGGCGCAGGGTGCAGACCTTGAACAGCTTGATGGTCTGGGCCTCAACGCCCTTTGCCGCATCGATGACCATGACAGCGGAGTCCGCTGCCATCAGGGTGCGGTAGGTATCCTCCGAGAAGTCCTGATGGCCCGGGGTATCCAGAATGTTCACGCACTTGCCTGCATAGTTGAACTGCAGGACAGAGGAAGTGACAGAAATACCGCGCTGCTTCTCGATGTCCATCCAGTCGGACACAGCGTGCTTGGCGCTCTGCTTGCCCTTGACGGAACCGGCCTGATTGATGGCTCCACCGTACAGCAGCAGCTTTTCGGTCAGGGTCGTTTTGCCGGCATCGGGGTGGCTGATGATCGCAAACGTCCGGCGGCGTTCGATCTCTTCACGATTTGTCATATATTGATTTCTCCTGAATCAGAATGGCTCTTTATTCGGTCAATCTCACGTTACATTGGTGATTCTCCGTAAACTGGCTTGCCCTCTCAGTCTGCTTCGCAGCCAGCTCTCCCAAAGGGAGAGCCGGTTGCTGCTCCAGGTACAGGCCCTGCAGATCTGCAGCACTTCTCCTTCCAGATGCGTTGGCTCCCCCTTCGGGGGAGCTGGCAAAGCCGACAGGCTTTGGCTGAGAGGGCAAGGATGCCAAAATTACACACAACTTATATTTTACCAGCAATTCCACCTAGATGCAAGAGTTTTTGTTATTTTTTCAGGAGGAAGCAGGGCAAGGGGGCAGTATCGGCCCAATTGGCAAAGCCGCAGACAAGGGCGGTGCACTGTTTCAGGGGCCGGGAGCGCATCCACTGAAGGATCTCGGTCTTTTCGTCGGAGCCGATGACCTTGCCGCTGTACAGGATAGCGCTGAGCACTCCGCCGGGCCGCAGGGCCTCGAGGGCGGCCTCCAGCGCCGGGATGCTGCTTTGGGCGTGGGAGAACACCCCGTGGTCGGCACCGGGCAGCCAGCCGAAGTTGAACATCACGGCATCGACGGTGCCGGGCTGTACATATTGTAAGAGGTTGGCGTGGCTGTCGCAGTGAAGCTCTGCCGCAAGGCCCTTCCGTGCAAGGTTCTGCCGGGTGGAGGCAATGGCTTCCGGTTGGATGTCAAAGCCCAGCACCCGGCCCCCTTCGCCCACAAGGCGGCAGAGAAAGGCCGTGTCGCCCCCGTTGCCGCAGGTGGCATCGACGCAGAGCCCCGGGTCAGCCAGCCGCGCGGCGAGGAAGTCCTGCACAAGCTTCACGGCCGTCAGGTCGGGGGTGTGGCGGCGGCACAGCCCGCTGCCCTCTGCCGCAAAACCGAACTTTTCCCAGAAGGCCCGCTCCCCCGCATCGGCAGGCAGAGGAGCCGTAAACACCGTGGCCATCTCTTTGTCATAGCCGCCCAGGCTGCGCAATACCTCTTTTAACAGGTAGGAACCGTAGCCCTTGCGCCGCCATTCCGGCACAATGGTCAGGGCAGTGATGTCCGCGCCCTGCTCCGTGGGCCGGGCCTGGCAGGTGCCAATGATGGTTTTCTCTTTATACAGGGCATAACCGCCCGTGGTCTTTTCCAGTTTCATAATTTGCTCCTTTATCGGGCTTCCCCTCTCAGTCTGCTTTCGCAGACAGCTCTCCCAAAGGGAGAGCCTATCATGGCTCCGAATAGAGCCCCTGCAAATCAGCGATTGCTCGCCTGTCAGATGTGTTGGCTCCCCCTTCGGGGGAGCTGGCATCGCGCAGCGATGACTGAGAGGGTCGTTCTTAAAATACCAAGCCCCCGCGCCGCTGTCAAGGCTTCCCGCTGCGACCTTATTTCACATATTCTTCACCCGGTCAGCGATTCCTTTTCACAATTACCGGATACAATAGAAACAGTTCCAAGGAGGTGCGGCAGAAGCGCCCCCTCCGAACCATTCCCTTTGAGAAAGGAAGTAACCAGTATGGATAACGAGAACAAGTGGGAATACGATTATTCCTCTGAACATAGCCAGACCGGCGAGACCGGCTACCCCAACGTCGGCTCCTCCGGCATGAACACCGCCAACACGGCAGGCACCTACGGCGAGGCCGCACAGGCTGCCCCCCAGGCCGAGCCGAACAGCGGCAGCGATGGCGGCGCAGTGCCGCCCCCGGAAGGCCCCCGGTATCAGGCCGCACAGGGAAGCCCCAAGCAGCCTCCCAAAAAGCGCCGCCGGAAAAATGGCAATATCGCCCGCAGTGCAGTTGCGCTGGTGCTGGCCGCAGCCATGGGCTTTGTCGGCGGCTTTGTGGGGGCCCGGGTGGGCAACACAGGCGGCAAGGTAGTCATCCAGCAGGTGGCACCTTCCTCCACGTCCAGCAGTGATTCCGGCTCTGCCTCCGCAGTGAACACCGCTTCCGGCATGACCACCGCTCAGGTCTCTGAGATGGTCAGCCCCAGCGTTGTGGTCATCACCACCGAGCAGGTGGTCTACTCCCAGTGGTCCTGGTACGGCCAGAGCCAGGTGGAGAGCGGCGCAGGCAGCGGTGTCGTGATCAGCTCCGACGGCTATATCCTGACCTGTGCGCACGTTGTGTCCGGCGCATCCAACATCACCGTGACCATCGGCGATACCGATTACCCCGCCACCGTGGTGGGCGAGGATGACACCAGCGACGTGGCTGTCCTCAAGATCGATGCCACCGACCTGACCCCCGCCACCGTTGGCAACAGCGACAGCCTTGCCGTAGGCGAGAGCGTGCTGGCCGTGGGCAACCCGCTGGGTGAGCTGGGCGGCACCGTGACCAGCGGCATCGTCAGCGCCCTGAACCGCAGCGTGACCATCCAGGGCACCAGCTCCACCAACACCATGTCCCTGATCCAGATGGATGCCTCTGTCAGCCCCGGCAACTCCGGCGGCGGCCTGTTCAACATGAACGGTGAGCTCATCGGTCTGGTCAACGCAAAGTCCTCCTCCAGCGATGCGGAGGGTCTGGGCTTTGCCATCCCCATCAACGATGCCATCAAGGTGGCACAGGATCTGCTGGAGAACGGCTACGTCTCCGGCCGCCCCTACATGGGCATCACCTATCTGGCTGTGACCGATGCCCAGACCGCCGCACAGCTCAACGTCAATGCCTACGGCGTTTACGTTGTGGATGTTGTGCAGGGCGGCCCCGCCGACAAGGCCGGTCTGAAGACCGGTGACCGTATCGTGAGCATCGACGGCACTGAGATCGCCCAGAAGGACGACCTTGGCACCCTGATCCAGCAGCATGCCGCCGGTGATACCCTTTCCATCACCGTGGCCCGGGAAGGCCAGATGCAGACCGTCAGCCTGACTCTGGGCGAAAAGAACGCCCAGACCCAGCAGGCACAGAAAAACTCCTGATCCTCCCAAATCTTTTTCCTGATCCATAAATCAAAAATCCCCTGACCGGCGTGAACTGGTCAGGGGATTTTTATACCTGCCCGAACACGGTGGCGCTCAGGGGCAGGAGGACGGTCTGGCCGGTGCAGATGCGGCTGCTCCCCCGCCACAGGCTGGAGGAGATGCCGTCGCTCAGCAGCTTCCAGCTGCCGCCGGGCAGGGTGACGACCTGCGCCGTCTCGGTGGGGTTATAGTAGACGCACAGGGCGCTCCACGCTGCGCCGTCGCCCCACTGGGCGGGGAGCCGCCAGCCCACAAGAGGCTGTTCCAGCGGGAAGAACTCGATGGCGGCAGGGCCGGCCTTGTCCAGCGCGCCCAGCCGGGGGAACGCCGCCCGCAGACCAATGAGCCCGCGGTAGTAATCCACAAGGCTGTGGAACTGTTCGGCCCGGTGCCAGTCCAGCCGGTTGAGGGCCGGGCTGGAGTGGTAGCTGTTGCCCTGCCCCTTCTTGGTGCGGGCAAACTCCTCGCCCGCCTGCCAGAAAGGCAGGCCCATGCTGGTCAGGTAGATGCCCGCCGCCAGCCGGTTCTGGGCCAGGGCGGTCTTGTCCACAGCGGCAAACTCCGGGCGGGCGTAGCGCACCATCAGGAGCTTATCCCACAGGGTAAAGTTGTCGTGGGCCGAGACATAGCTGATAATCTGCCCCGGGGCGTGGGGCGGCAGCTTTTCACTGCGGCACCACGCCGCCACCGAAGCACCAATATCCCAGAAACTTCCCGGCCTGCCCTCCACATAGCCCGGCTCCCGGGCATCGAAACAGCCGCCCTTGATGGCATCCCGGGTGTTGTCGCAAAAGATGCCGATGCGCTCGTTCAGCATGTTCAGGTTGTTCTTGTTGGCCTCGTACCGGTGCAGGGCGCTGCAGCCGCCCTGCCACGGCTCACCGTACATCAGGATATCCCGCCCGCCGGGCAGCTTGTCCAGTTCAGCCCGGAGGAGGTTCATGGTCTCCACGTCATACAGGCCCATCAGATCAAACCGAAAGCCGTCGATGTGATATTCTCGCGCCCAATAGAGCACCGAATCAATGAGATAGCGCCGGGCCATGGGCCGCTCGGAGGCGAACTCGTTGCCGCAGCCGCTGCCGTTGGAGAGGGAACCGTCGTCGTTCTGGCGGAAGTAGTAGAGGGGCACCGCCCGGTTCAGCACATTGTCGGAACGATACATGTGGTTATACACCACGTCCATTACAACGCCGATGCCCGCCGCATGGAGGGCCGCGATCATCTGCTTGCACTCCCGCACCCGCACCTCACCCCGGGTGGGGTCGGTGGAGTAGCTGCCCTCGGGCACATTGAAGTTGGTGGGGTCGTAGCCCCAGTTATACTGCCGGGTCAGGGGGCGGCTCTCGTCCACGCTGCCAAAATCGAAGATGGGCATGAGCTGGACATAGCTCACCCCCAGCCGCTTGAGGTAATTCAGGCAGGTGGGATGGATGCCGTCGCTGCTCAGGGTCGTCCCCTGCTGGGTAAAGGCCAGGAATTTGCCCCGCCAGGCTGTGTGCACGCCGCTGGCCGGGTCCTGCGAGAAATCCCGGACGCCGACCTCCCACACGCTGCGGCGGGCCGGCGAGATCACCGGCCGCACATCCCGCTCCCAGCCCTGCGGGTCCACCCGGGCCGGATCAAAGATCATGCTGCGCACCCCGTTCACCCCGGCCGAGCGGGCGTAAGGGTCCGCTGCATTGCAGGTGCCAAACGGGGTGGTAAGGGTGAAATCGTAGTATTTCCCGTGCTGGTCGCCGGGCAGATAGACGCTCCACACACCCTTGTCCTGCTGCTGCAGGGGCAGGGTGCCCACACAGGCCCCGCCGGTGCCCCGGCGGTACAGGTTCACTGCTGCCTGTTTTGCCGTGGGAGCCCACAGGCGCAGGTGTGTCCCGGCGGGGGTATACTCCACCCCCAGCGGGCCGTAGTATTCCGTCTGGCGGGCAAAGGCTTCGCTCTCAAACAGCGTCTTCCATTCAGCAGGTGTTCTTGGCTCCATGGCAATTCATCCTTTCGTTTGACAATAGTGTAACGAACTTTGTCCTTTATTTCAACCCTTTCCTTGCAAAACGTACCAGACTCCACTATACTGAAAGAAAAAACACTGCACGGAGGGTAGTTTTATGGCATACACCGATGATTGGGAAAGTCTGATGAACGGCGTGTTCGGCCCGGGGGGCAGATTCAAGGCCGCCCCCGGCGCTTCTGCACCCAAAACAGGCAGCAGCGCCGCCCTGCCTGACCTGAACGCGGCGCTTCTGGAACAGCAGAAACGGCTGGACGAGCTGTTGAAGCAGCAGAACGCCCAGCTCAAAACCCAGAGCGATGCCACCGCCGCCGCGCTGGAAAGCAGCCGCCAGATGCTGCGGGACATGGAGGACGAAGGCCTGCTGGCCAGGGGCACCACCGACGTGAAGCCGGAGCACCTGGGCAGCTTTGAAGGCCTTGCCGCCGAGGTCAGGCAGACGGTGCTGGGGCAGGATGCTTTTGTAGACAGCGTGGTGCGGGCCATGCGCCGCCCCTTTGTGCTGGGCACCGAGGCCCCCGCCGCCCGCAACGTCATCCTGCTCACAGGCGGGGCAGGCACAGGCCGGCATTTCGCGCTGGAAGAAACTGCCCGCTGCATGGCGGCCCGGGGCCTTTTGCAGAGCGACAGGATCGCCACGCTGGATCTGGCCCTTTACCCCAATTCCGGAGCCGAGAAGCTCTTCCTGCAGGACCTCTACGCTGCCCTGCACGCACCCGGGGAGATCCTTGCCTTTGAGCACTACGAGAGCTGCTATCCCGGCTTTCTGAAGACCCTGTCTGATCTGGCCGTCAAGGGCAGTGCCCCCCTGTCCAGCCGGTATCTCGTGAACAAAGAGGGCATCCTTGTGGATGCAGGCACGGCGCTGGCCCCGGGAGCCGTCAGCCGCATCGACCCCTGCGGCAAATACCTCATCTTTTACTCCCACAAGGGCCGGGAGGCACTGGCCGACAAATTCGGTGCGGCGCTGGTGTCGGCACTGGGGGATGTCTGCGAAACGGCCTCCTACACCCGGAAGGACCTGGCCGCCCTTGCCGCACAGCAGCTCAACGCGCTGGCCCAGAAGATCCGCACCCGGCTGGGGCTGACCCTTTCCGCCGGGGCCGACGTGCGGGACTATGTCGCAGCCCAGTGCACCGCGCAGAAGGGTGCCGCCGGGCTGGCCGAATGCTGTGACCACATCTTCCGTGCCCTGAGCGAATACTGCCTGCGCACGGACAAGACCCTGTCCGGCACGGCGGCCCTGACCGCCCGTCCGGAAGGGCTGCTGTTCCGGCTGAATGATGGCCCGGAGGAACCGCTCTTTGACCTGCTGCCTGCCGCCTATACCGGCGCACTGGATGCCATCCGGGCTGAGATCAACGAACTGGTGGGCCTTGCCCCGGTCAAGGAATATGTGTTCGGTCTGGCCGACAACCTGCAGGTACAGCAGCGCCGGGCCGCTGCCGGGCTGAAAACGGCCAGCCTGTCCATGCACATGATCTTCACAGGAAACCCCGGCACCGGCAAGACCACCATTGCCCGGCTGGTGGCGAAATACCTGAAAGCCATCGGTGCCCTCAAGGGCGGGCAGCTGGTGGAGGTGACCCGTGCCGACCTGGTGGGCCGCTACACCGGCCACACTGCTCCCCTGACCAACAGCGTCATCGAGAGCGCTCTGGGCGGTGTGCTCTTCATTGACGAGGCATACAGCCTCTACCGGGGTGAACAGGACAGCTTCGGGCTGGAAGCCATCGACACGCTGGTGAAGGGGATGGAGGATCACCGGGACGAGCTTGTGGTCATTCTGGCCGGGTATACCCGGGAGATGGAGACCTTCCTCACCGCCAACAGCGGCCTTGCCAGCCGTTTCCCCAACAAGATCGAGTTCCCGGACTACACCGCTGAGGAGCTGCTGCAGATCACCCACGTTCAGGCAAAGAACAAGGGGTACCGTCTGGCCGAAAGCTGCACCCAGCCCCTGCTGGGCTATTATGCCCGCTGGCAGGCTGCCGATGCCCGCACCGCCGGCAATGGCCGCCTTGCCCGCAACACCCTGGAAAAGGCCATCTTCCACCAGAGCCGCCGCCTTGTGGCCGAGCCCGCCGCCGCGCTGGATCTGATCCTGCCCAGTGATCTGGAATTGAAGGAACCGGAAGGGTGACCTGTTTCGAGTGTTTCCAATTTTCGATGGAAAAATCTGTACACTACTCCAAATTGTGTCCAGTTCGCTGCTTATGGTATAATAAAGGAAAGGAGGATTTTTTATGAAAAAGAAAATCAAAGCAGTTCTGATCACATTCCTCGTTCTTCTGCTTCTCGTCATTTGCGGTTTTGCGGCATTTTACATGGGCCGTATCCGGACGGTTCGCAGCATTGAGAAAATCACAAACGAATCAGATTACAACCTTTACCGGATGGATGTCCAATACAATTATGATCTGGATCGTCTGATCGACCGGGGTATCCACGATAACCAGAGTATGCTCGACGCAATTCTGGCAGAGTCCCTGCCGCTTCTTCCCATTCATATGACTGCTCCCAACTATGGTTGCAGCGCCTTCACGTTGGCAGATTCCGACGATTCTGTGCGGATGGGCCGGAACTACGATTTCAAGATCGACACTTCTTCGCTTCTGGTGCATTGCACCCCGAAAGACGGCTACAAATCGGTTGCCTTTGCAGCACTGAGCAACATCTCTGCCAATCAGCTGACCAGCACCAGCAAAAAGTTGGCCGCTTTAACGGCTCCTTTCATCTGTCTGGACGGTCTGAACGAAAAAGGTGTCTCAATTGCGGTGCTGACACTGGACAGTGATCCAACTTACCAGCAGACCGGCAAACCTACCATCTTCACCACCCTTGCCATCCGGCTGGTACTGGATCGTGCCGCCACCACACAGGAAGCCGTAGACCTTCTGCGCAGTTATGACATGTTTGCCAGCAGCGGACGGGATTATCACTTCTACATCACCGATGCTTCCGGTGACGGTCGGGTCATCGAATATGATTGCGACGACCCGGAACGTCCGCTTGTAGATACGAAAATCAATGCCATTACCAACTTCTTTGGAATGTACATTGACCGGGTCGAGCCCAACCAGAAAAACGGCATTTATGGCCATGGCAAGGAGCGGTATGACCGCATGGAAGAAGTATTTTCCAATCGTGGAAATGATGCCGCAGATGATACCGCATGGAATGCTCTGAAAGCTGCTGCTCAGGAGCCGAACCCGGAGGATGTGACCAGCAATACCCAGTGGTCCATTGTTTACAACAATACAGAGCTTACGGCACAGTTTGTCCTGCGCAGGGCATGGAATCAGGTCATCCGCTACGATCTGAGCACCAATGCCATTGCCTGAATCCGCATAAAAATGAGAACAACCGGACAGTTTTTCGCTGCCCGGTTGTTGTTTTGCAAAAAATTTGTCTTACTGGCTCTGCTCGGCAATTCTGCTGCTCAGGTCAAACAGCCCCTGCCGCACTTCGGGCGGGGCGACCACTTCTATCTTGCCGCCAAAGCCGCAGACCCAGCCGTAGAACTGGTCGCTGACGCAGATGGGAACATCGAAGTGGAAAGACCCATCCTCTTCCGGCAGAAACATGGGCGTAGTGCCAAAGCGCTCCCGCATGGCACCTTCCAGATCAGCGGTGCACCGCAGGGTAACGCGATGCTCCGGCCCGCCGTACATTCCAAAGTGCTTGCGCAGATAGGCAGGCAGGTCAAGATCCGCAAACTGCTCCTGACCCCGCCGGGGCGCATCCAGTACCCGGACCCCGCTCATCTTGTCCACCCGATAATGGCGGATGCCCTTTTCATCGGCAAAGGCAATGAGGTAGTAGCACCCGTTCTCCCAGGCCAGCTGCCACGGGCTGACGATCCTTTTCTCTTTCTCGCGGCTCTCGGCTTTTCTGTAGAGGAACTCCACCATTTTACCGTTGTTGATGGCCTCGTGCAGGGCATCGATGCTGTACAGCAGGCTCTTGCTGTCGGTCTTGGGACGGCCCTCCACATAGACCTGACGCTGCAGCTGGCTGCCCTCGTAGTTGGAGCAGAGCTTTTCCAGCTTGTGGATCAGCCGCCTGCTCGTGGTGCCGGATACCACCCGGCTTGCCTGCACGGCATCCACCAGCAGCTTGAGCTCCGCCAGATCAAAGGTGCGGCTGGCAAGGAAATACCCGCCGCCCCGGCCCCGGCGCAGTTTGATGTCATAGCCCAGCGCACCCAGTGCCTCAATATCGCTGTACACGCTCTTGCGCTCACAGCGGATGCCCTGCGCCTCCAGCAGCTCCACCAGCTGCGGCACGTTCAGCAGGTGGTTTTCATCGGTCTGCTGCTCAAAAATGCGCAATAGCGCCAGCAGCTTGGATTTCTGGCCTTCCTGTTTGGGCATTCGGTACACCTCATTTTTTCGTGTTGTGCCAAACCTCTCAGTCTCGCTTCCAGCTCCCCAGCTGGGGAGCTGAAAAAAACAGCCGTGCTGTGTGCTGAAAAGGTTACGGCGCTTTCTTATCAAACGCCGCGCGGCGCTGGGTGGACAGGCGGAACATCTCCTCCAGCTTTTCCCGGTCATCGGCCACAAGGGCGTTGCGCATCTCGTTCAGCGCCCCGCTGAACTGGTCGATCTCGGAGATGAGGTTTTCTTTGTTCCAGAGGAACAGCTCCGCCCACATCTTGTCGTTGATGCGTGCAATGCGGGTCAGGTCCCGGAAAGAATCTCCGGTGTACTCGCACAGAGAGGTATTGTCGTTCGCGCACATCAGGCTGACAGCGATGGCATGGCAGAGCTGGCTGACATAGCCGATCATCCTGTCATGCTCCTGCACGGTCAGGGTGCAGATATGCTTGAAGCCCAGCACCTCGGCCAGCTCCCTGGCCCACTGAACGGCCTCCGGGGTGTTCTTTTCCGTGGGGGTCACAATGAAGTTGGCCGGGGCAAAATTCACCTCGGCGGCGTGCTCCACGCTGGAGGTCTCACGGCCCGCCATGGGGTGGCTGGCAATGAACTCCACACCCGGCCTGCACATGGCCTGAATGGGCTCCACCAGACCGGTCTTTACGCCCGACACATCGGTAAAGATGCAGCCCTCCTTCAGCAGGTGGCCGTAGGTCCGGAACCACTCGATCAGGGCCGTGGGGTACAAGCCAAAGATGATATGGTCGGCCTGACGCACCAGATCCTCAAAATCGTGGGTCTTGCCGCTGGCGATATAGCCGTGGTCGAGGGCATACTGCAGATGGCCCTCGCTGCGGTTGATGCCGTCCACATGGAACCCGGCCCTGCTCAGCTCCAGGGCGTACTTGCCGCCCAGCAGGCCCAGACCCACAATGAGATAACGCTTTGATTTATCCAACATGTTCCACCTCCGCGCCCAAAGGCTTGATGGCTTCCAGAAAATCCGGCCAGCTCTTGGCAATGGCCTCGGCCCCGCTGATGGGCAGGGCCAGCCCGGCGGCCAGCGCCAGCACCGCAAGGCTCATCACCACGCGGTGGTCGTTGTGGCTGGAAAGCGGCTGCTCCGGGGCATGGAGCGCTCCGGCACAGCCATGGATGGTAATGGTGCCGCCCTCGCTCTCCAGCTGCCCGCCGCAGGCCCGCAGCTCGGTCTCCATGGCCTCGATGCGGTCACTCTCCTTGATGCGGAGACGTTCGGCGTTGCGGATGACTGTGGTGCCCTCACACAGCAGGCCCAGCACCATCAGCACGGGGCCCAGGTCGGGGCAGTCGGCAAGGTCGATGTCCGTTCCGTGGAGCGGGGCCTTTTCAAACACCACGCCCTGCCCGGTGCGGGTGAATCTTGCGCCGCACCGCCGGAGGATCTCCAGAATGGCGGCATCGCCCTGCAAGGTCTCCTCAGACAGGCCGGTGATGGCCACCCCGCCGGTCACAGCGCCCAGCACGGCAGGAAAAGCCGCCTGGCTGTAATCGCCCTCCACGGTGTAATCACCGGGAAGATAGTGCTGCCCGCCGGGAATTTCCAGCGTGTTTTCATCCAGCCAGCGGCTCTCCACGCCAAAGGCGTGCTGCACCGCGCGGGTCATATCGATGTAGCTCCGGCTCTCCACGGGCGGGATGAGGTGCAGGGTGCTGGTGCCGCCCAGCAGGGGCAGGGCAAACAGCAGCCCGCTGATGAACTGGCTGGACACGTTGCCCGCCAGCTCGTATTCGCCCGGGGTCAGGGCACCTTCCACAGTCAGGCGGTCCGCGCCCTGCTCAAAACGCAGGCCCTGCTGCTGATACAGCGTTTTATAGACCGACTGGGGCCGCTCCATTAGCCGCCCACGGCCTGTAAAAGTCACTTCCTGCCCGGTCAGGCTGGCCAGCGGGATGAGGAAGCGCAGGGTGCTGCCGCTCTCACAGCAGTCCACGGGGGCATCAACCGGCAGAAAGCGGCCCAGCCCTTCCACCACTGCATCGTTTTCCCCGGTGGTGACACGGGCGCACAGCCGGGCCGCCGCACCCAGCGTGGCAGAGATATCCTTGCTGAAGGCAAGAGGATGGAGATGGGACGTTCCCTTTGCCAGCGCCGCGCAGAGCACCACCCGGTGGGCCATGCTTTTGCTGGGCGGCGCGGCGATGTTGCCGCCCACCGTCCGGCTTGATTTTATCGTAATGTTCATCGTGTTACTTTACCTGGCTCGCCCTCTCCGTCAGCGCTTTGCGCTGCCACCTCTCCCAAAGGGCGAGGCCTTGGCAGTCCACCGCAAGGTCTGTGGTTTCGCCAGAGGCTCTCCCTTTGGGAGAGCTGGCAAAGCCGTCAGGCTTTGACTGAGAGGGTGAGGCCGTTCATCGTGTTACATATCCCGGCCAATGGCCCATGCGACCTGACGGCACTTTGCCATGGCCTGTGCAAAGGCATCCGGGGTCAGGCACTGTGCGCCATCGCTCCATGCGTGGCGGGGATCATAGTGGACTTCCACCTCCAGACCGTCGGCACCGGCGGCCACAGCGGCGATCATCATCGGCTCGACCAGATTGGCCTTGCCGGTGGCGTGGCTGGGGTCCACGATGATGGGCAGATGGGTCTTTTCGTGGATGATGGGCACAGCGGAGAGGTCGAGGGTGTTGCGGGTGTACTTCTCAAAGGTGCGGATGCCCCGCTCGCAGAGAATGACCTGCTCGTTGCCGCCGGCCATGATATACTCTGCGGACATGATCCACTCCTCGATGGTGTTGCACAGGCCGCGCTTGAGCAGCACAGGCTTGTGCATCTTGCCCACGGCCTTGAGCAGCTGGAAATTCTGCATGTTGCGGGCACCGATCTGTACCACGTCCACATATTCCTCAAACTCCGGGATCCGGTCCTCGCTCATCAGCTCGGACACGATGGGCATTCCGGTGGCCTCCCGTGCCTTGACCATATCGAGGATGCCCTCAGTCTCCAGACCCTGGAAGGAGTAGGGAGAGGTGCGGGGCTTATAAGCGCCGCCGCGGAACAGGCTTGCACCGCCCGCCTTTACGCCGTTGGCAATGCGCAGTGCCTGCTCTTCCCCCTCGATGCTGCAGGGGCCTGCCATCACGGCGATCTTCTCGCCCCTGCCGATCTTCACGCCGCCGCAGTCGATGATGGAATCGGCGGGGTGGAACAGGCGGTTGGCCCGCTTATAGGGGGCGGACACACGGGTGACGTTGTCGATCCAGGGGTTGGCCAGCACGTCGCGCTCATCGATCTTGGTGGTATCGCCCACCAGACCGAACACATTGTAATCCTTGCCGGTGATCAGGGTCACATCCAGACCCTGCTTCTCGAATTTGTCTACGATCTTTTCCAGCTCTTCCTTGGGGGTGCCTTTTTTGGTCGAAATGATCATCTTGTTTCTTTTCCCTTCTGTTTTGTCTCTATGCTTTCCGTTTTGCTGCACAGCCTGCCCTACTTGCCAAGGGCTCCCCCTTCGGGGGAGCTGGCGAGCGAATGCGAGACTGAGAGGGTTGTTACTGCACCAGGTGCGTCTGCGCGCCGCCATCCAGCCGGAGCAGCTGCACAAGGTAGGCGCAGGCATGGAGATACCCGCTGACCCCCTCGCCTGCAAAGCGGCCCTGACAGCCAAAGGAGACCACATCCACGCTGCGGAAGGGCTCCTTGCCGCTGGGGTCGGCCAGCATCACTTCCACGGCGGGCACGCCGCACACCTGCAGCGCCTCCAGAATAGCCACGCTGTAATAGGCGTAGCCGCCCGGGTTGAGGATGATGCCATCGGCCCGGCCTGCCGCCGACTGGATCTCATCGATGAGGTCACCCTCGTGGTTGGACTGAAAAAAGTCCACCTGAACATCCATCTGGGCACAGCCCGCCTCGATATAATCCAGCAGTGTATTGAAATCGATCTGCCCCTCCATGCCCGGCTCCGTGAACTGGGTCAGGTTGAGGTTGGGACCGTTAATGACTAAAAATTTCATCCAGCGCCTCCATTGCCGCCGTCACGGCATCCGCAGGGGTGGTCTTGTTGGGGATCACAGCATCCGCTGCCGCCAGATAGAGCGGACGGCGCTGGGCTTCCATGGTTTTCAGGGCCTCAGGGCTGGTGGAAAGGGGCCTTCCGCCGCCCACCAGCAGATCTTCCAGCGGCCGGTCGATAAAGAGCACGATGCCGTTGGCGTGGAGCGCCCGGAGGTTTGCCGGATCTTTGACCACGCCGCCGCCGCAGGAGATGACCTGTCGGTTCTCCCTGGCAAAGCGGGCGGTCTGCGCGGCCTCCAGCTTCCGGAAGCCTGCCTCCCCCTCAGCGGCAAAGATGTCCGGGATGCTCCGGCCGTCGGCCTTGACGATCTCCTCGTCCAGATCCACGAACCGCTTGCCCAGCCGTTCCGCCAGAGCGCGGCCCAGGGTGGATTTGCCCGAGGAGGGCATCCCGATGAGGGCAATGTTCAGCTGTTCCCGCCGCAGTTCGCTGGTCACACGGGCGATCTCGGCACCGGCATCCTCAAACTTGCGGTCGAGGAAAAATTCTGCCGCGTACACTGCCTGCGCCACCAGCATTTCCAGGCCGCCGACGGCAATGGGCACCCCCAGCTCCTCGGCCCGGAGGATGAGCTCGGTCTTATCGGGATTATAGATGACATCGATCACGGCTTCCAGCCCGGGCATGGAGGTGATATCCAGGGCGCTCACGCCCACATTGGGGTACATGCCCACCGGCGTGGTGTTGATGATGATCTGCGCCCCGGTGGTCAGGGCCTGAGCATAAGTCAGCTCTCCCTTTTCGGGGTCGGGATGGCGGCTGACGGTATAGATCTGTTTCGCGCCCCGGTCATGGGCCACGGCCCAGGTGGTGTTGTGGGTGCCGCCGGTGCCCAGAATGAGCACGGTCCTGTCCTTGAACTCCACCCCGTGTGCATCGCACAGGTAGGAGAAGCCGGGGTAATCGGTGTTGTAGCCGTAGAGCAGGCCGTTCCTGTTGACGATGGTGTTCACGGCATTGATGGCCTTGGCGTGGGGGTCGATGTAGGAGCAGTACTCCATGACCACCAGCTTATAGGGGATGGTGACATTGATGGCCCTGAACTGCCGCCGGGTCATAAAGGCCCGGACTTCCTCTTCCGTGGGCAGGGGGCACAGGTCGTACCGGTAGCCGCAGAGCATCTCGTGGATGACCTTGGAGTAGGAGTGGCCCAGCCGCCCGCCGATGAGTCCGTATTCCATTTACAGCACCTCCTTGCGGTAGCCGGTGGGATCCTCCATCCAGGCCATGCCGTATTTTGCGGTGAGCAGGTCGCCCACGGCCAGCGCGGCGGCGCAGGTCTGCACAATGGCGGCCCGGGGCACGATGCAGGGGTCGTGGCGGCCCTGAATGGACAGCTCCGCGTCCTTCTTTGCCATATAGTCCACCGTGTCCTGCGTTTTGTAGATGCTGGGGGTGGGCTTGACCGCCGTGCGGAACACCACGGGCATCCCGTTGGAGATGCCGCCGTTCAGGCCCGCATTGTGGTTGGTGGCGGTGACGATGCGCTCTCCCTGCATCCGGAAGGCATCGTTGGCCTCCGAGCCCTTCTGGTCCGCAAAGCCGAAGCCGGAACCGAACTCGATGCCCTTGACCGCCGGGATGGAGAAGGCCAGGTGAGCGAGCTTGCTCTCCACACTGTCGAAATAGGGTTCACCCACGCCTGCGGGCAGGCCCAGAATGGCGGTCTCCAGCACGCCGCCCACACTGTCGCCCTCGGCACCGGCGGCACGGATGGCGGCTTTCATGGGTTCTTCCACACTGCCGTCCAGCAGGGCAAAGCCCTCGGACTTGTTCAGCAGTGCCTCGACCTGCGCCGCCAGCGCGGCGGGATCGTCCAGCGCAAAGGGGGCATCGCTGATCCCGGCACACCGCCCGATGTGCGTCACGATCTCGATCCCGGCCCGGTTCAGGGCTCCCAGCACCAGAGCGCCGCCCGCCACCAGCGCGGCGGTGACGCGGCCCGAAAAGTGGCCGCCGCCCCGGGCATCCTGATAGCCGTGGTACTTGGCGTAAGCAGTGTAATCCGCATGGCCGGGCCGCAGCAGGTCAGCCGTTTTGGCATAGTCGCCGCTGCGGGTGTTCTGGTTTTCAATCATCAGGGCAATGGCAGTGCCGGTGGTGCGGCCGTTGACCACGCCGGACAAAAACTGCACCGCATCCCCCTCCACACGGGGGGTGGAAAGGCCGTCGCCCCGGGCACGGCGCTTGTCCATGCAGGCAGCAAGAAAGGCTTCGTCCACGGGCACGCCCGCCGCCATGCCGTCCAGCACCGCACCGATGGCCCTGCCGTGGCTCTCGCCAAAAATGGTCAGCGAAAGGTCGCTGCCAAAGGTGTTTTTCATGGCTTACTCCTCCACACCCAGCAGGGGGCGTAGGCCCTCCACGGGGATGGTCTCGGCCCGCCAGCAGCCCAGACCCGGCACCTTGATGACCGTGATCTGGCCGCCCTGGGCCTTTTTATCGTGCAGCATCTCGGCCAGCACCTTTTCCTTGTTATAGGTGGTGCGGGTGGGCAGGCCAATGCGGCGGTAGACCGCACGCACCCGCTTCTGCAGCGCCTTGGATTCGATCATGGGCAGCATGCCCAGCGCCACGCACTCGCCGTGGAACAGGCCCACGGTGCGGCGGCCCTTGATGCCCTTGACGGCCTCGATGCCGTGGCCGATGGTGTGGCCGAAGTTCAGGGCCTTGCGCATCCCGCGTTCGGTCTCATCCTGCTCCACGACATTCTTCTTGAACCGCAGGCTGCGGTAGATGATCTCGCTGATCTGGGTGTCGATATCTCCCTTTTCAAAGATGGCAAACAGCTCGGGGTCGGCCAGCAGGCCCGCCTTGACCGCCTCCGCCAGGCCGTTGATGTAGTGGCGGCGGGGCAGGGTGGAAAGGGTGGCCGGATCCACGATGACCAGCTTGGGCTGCCAGAACGCGCCCACGATGTTCTTGGTATCGCCCAGATCCACAGCGGTCTTGCCGCCGATGGAGGAATCGATCATGGAAAGGGTGGTGGTGGGGCAGTTGATGAAATCAATGCCCCGCATGTAGATGGCAGCGGCAAATCCGGCCAGATCCCCGACCACACCGCCGCCCACGGCCACCACCAGGTCGCCGCGGCCCATGTTGAACTCCAGCATCTGCCGGAGCACCGTTTCCAGGATCTTGAAGCTCTTGCTGGCCTCGCCCTGCGGCACCGTGATGATGGTGGATTCCCGGCACTGGTCGGCCACGCGCTGGGCATACTCGGCAGGCACACCGCTGTCGGTGACAACGGCCACCTTGCGGTCCAGCCGGGCAAACTGGTACAGGTTTTCCAGTGCACCGTTTTTCAGGATGATATCATAACTGCGCTCGCCCAGATTCATGGTGAGCTTTGTCCCGATGAAATCGCTCATTTCGTATACACTCCTAACAGCCGTACCGTGCGGCAGACATGATTCAGCTCGCGCAGCAGCGCGGCGGTCTTTTCGGCGGCGGGGTCTCCCACCAGCTCGACATAAAAATAATAATCAAAGGGGACGTGGGGCAGCGGGCGGCTCTTGATGGACTCCATATCGTAGCCGCTGGCACCGATGACCTGAATGACCTCGGCCAGCTTGCCGGGCTTGTTGTCCAGCGTGAACAGCAGGGAGAACCGGTTGCCAGCCGTGGGCTTTTCGCGGCTGAGGACGATGAAGCGGGTGGTGTTGTCGCCGTCGGTGTTGATGCTGGGCACCAGCACCTCCAGCCCGTACAGGGCGGCAGTCTCCACGCTGGCAATGGCCGCCCTGGTTCGGTCGCCGCTCTCCGCCACAAACTTTGCCGCCATGGCCGTGTTGGGCATGGCCGTGGCGGGCAGGCCGAACTGCTTCAGGAAGGTCTCGCTCTGGGCAATGGCCTGCTGGTGGCTGTACACACGGGTCAGGTCGGAAAGCTGGGTGCCGGGCAGCACCAGCAGGTTCTGGGAGATGGGCAGGTCGTAGACATCCACCACCCACAGCCCGGGGTGGTTATAGCACAGGTCCAGCACCGCCGACACATCCCCCGCGTGGCTGTTTTCAAAAGGCACCACGCCATGGGCGGCATCGCCCTTCTCCACGGCATCGAACACCTCATCCCAGGTGGGGCAGCTCACAGCCTCGGCATGGGGAAAGAGCGCCCGGAGCGCGATGTGGGCAAAAGCACCCTCCACACCCTGATAGGCGGCGCGGTTGCGGCCCAGCACCTCGGCCTCGTACTGCTTGGCCGCATCCATCATGTTCTGCACATGGTCCCGGTAATAGGGGCGCAGGGCCGGGTCCCCGATCCGCGCTTCGGCCTTATCCAGCACCACCTTTTCGCGGGCGGCATCAAAGATGGGCAGGCCATGGGCCTTTTTGTATTCCGCCACGCTGAGCACCGCTTTCATCCGCCGCTCAAACAGGGCAGCCAGCTGGGCATCCACTGTGTCGATCTCCCGGCGGGCCTGTTCCAGTGCGTCCATCATTCCACATCCTTTGCATTTCGTGATACTGGATTAGTATACCATAACTCGGACACAGAAACAACAAAGGGCGCAGGGTTTCAGGGTGGATAACTTTTCAACTAGCACCTGCAAAAAGCGAATAGAATTGAAGAGGTGCCGCCCGTGGCAGCACCTCTTCAGCGTTTCAGATCTTCCCGGCTCCGCGCCGTTCCATAGTATCTCCCATAGGGGTTTTCCAGCTCAGCGGCACGGGGCGGAACAGCCGCGGCAGGCGGTTCCGGCACGGGGGCCGGGCGGCGGGGCGCGCCTTTTTCCCGGCGCAGGAGACGGAACCGCATCGGCTCACCCCTCCGCTTCCACGGTGGAGACTGCCCCGGCGGTCAGTGCCTGCCAGAGCTCCTCGCCGCCCGCAAGGTTCTCCTCAGTGCCGGTGTTCCATGCCCCGCGCATCCCGATATAGAAATCCGCGAGATAGGCCTGGCTGTCGCCGCCCTGAGCGTGGGTGGTGTCGGCACGGTACTCGCCCAGGTCAAGCCCGGCCAGCACCGGGCAGTCCGTCCAGCGGTAGACCATGTTCCACCAGTCGCTGTCGCTTCCGGCCTCGGGCAGGGTGCCGTCCAGATACCGCAGGGAGCCGGTGCTCTCCTGAAAGCCCGCCGGGTCATACAGCAGGAACACCGAACTCAGGCCGCCCGCCACATCCGTGGCCAGCTTGGTGGTGCCCGCCATGGTCAGGTAGGCATCGCTCTCGGTCTGGGTATCCCCGGCAGAATAATCCAGCGTGTAGACATTCAGGGTCACGACCGTCTTGCCGTCACCGTTCAGGTCCTCGCCATACCGGGCCAGCTGCTCCTGCAGGGCGGTCACGGTGTCATCCGGCAGGTAGTAGGGAGCCACCACCGCCACATTATAATCGGGCTTGGTGGTAAAGAAATACTGCCCGATGAAGCTGTAAGCCACAAAGGCCGCTGCAATGCCGATCAGGAGGACCCACTTGAGGTTATAATCCCACCAGTTGGCCCAGCGCTCTTTGCGGGTATACTGTTTTTCCGCCCGCGGGGCAAGGTCTGCGGGGTCGATGTCCCGCTCGTAACGATAGCTTGCCATAGTTCTCCTTACAGTTGGGCCAGAATGGTCTGGCGCACGGCATCGGGCAGCTGCTTCTGTTCAGCCTTGCTCATGCCTGCGGTCTGGATGGCGGGCAGGATGCGCACCCGGATATCGCCGGGTGTGGCCCGCAGGCCGTGGCCCTCAAACAGGCCCCGCGCGCCGGAGATGGCCACCGGCACCACGGGCACCCCCGTCTTGATGGCAATGCGGAAGGCGCCGGCCTTGAACTCGCCCGCGCCGCCCTCTTCGCCCTTGTAGCGGGTGCCCTCGGGGAAGATGACGAAGCTCCGGCCGCTCTCCACGATGGCAGTGGCATCGTTCAGGGCCTTGACGGAAGCGCGGATGTCATCCCGCTTGACGAACACACAGCCCAGCAGCTTCATCCAGCGGTTGAGCAGGGGGATCTTTTCCAGCTCCTCCTTTGCCAGAATGCCGTGGGGCGCGTCCAGCGCGGTCAGCAGGATGGGGATATCATAGTAGCTGCGGTGGTTGCCCACGAACACGCAGGGCCCCGCCGGAATATTCTCCCGCCCTTCCACTGTCATCCGGGCCCCCGTGACATGCAGGATGCCCCGGCTCCAGCGGGGGATGTTGGCCTTGACGATCTGCTCCACCGTGTCCAGATCCCCGGCAGCCAGGGCACGCTCGGCCCGGCGCAGGGTGGCATAGTGCACGATCATATAGCCAAACAGATAAACGAATAACGCAATGGTGCGTAAAATGCTCAAATTCCTTTCCTCCTTCCGGCCCAAAAGGCCAGTATCATTGTAACATACTTTGGGGCAAAATGGGAGAGAACACACTTTTTTTACAAATACGTGCTTTTTAGCTTGCAAAATCCACAAAATCCGGGTATATTTATAAGCAGAAAGGTAGCACAATGGCATTGCTGCCCATTACAAAAGAGAGGTATTCCGGAACAAATGGGTTTATTTCCTTCTTCTAAAGATTTCAAGGACGGGCCGGGCGTTGAAAAGGACACGCCCCGCAAAACGGGCGTAGGCCGCTTTTTTGAGCTGGTGGGCCGCGATATGAGCGGCATGTTCCTTGCAAACCTGCTCACCTGCATCGGCTTTCTGCCGGTGATCTGCCTGGTGTACATCGGCTTCCTGATGAACAACCTGACCGTGATGATCGTCAGCGCCATTGCGGGCGGCATCCTTGCAGGCCCCGCGCTGGCCGGCATGTACGACACCGTGCTGCGTGCCCTGCGTGACGAGGCCGGTTACTGGTGGACGACCTACCGCCGGGCCTTCCGGCAGAACTTCAAGGCCAGCATCCTGCCCGGCATCCTGTACTGCGTGGTCGTCACGGTGCAGATCTTCCTGGTCTATTTCTGCTTCAACATGCTGTACCACGGCACCAACGTGGGCGTTCCCATGTGGGTGGCCACGGTGCTGAACCTTGTGCTGTTCCACATGCTGTTTTCCTACATGTGGCCCCAGATTGTGCTGCTGGATCAGCCCCTGCGCCTGACGCTGAAAAACAGCCTGAACTGCATGATCGCGTTCCTGCCCCATGCGCTGGCCGCAGCGCTGGTCACCATCCTGTTCTGGGGCCTGGTGATCCTGTGCATGCCGCTGGGCCTGCTGCTGATGCTGGTGTTCGGCTTCTGGTTCCAGTGCGAGATCTGCTGCCAGATCGTCTACGGCGACCTGAACCGGGTGTTCCACATTGAGGAGAGCATCCAGAAGCTCCACGATGCCCAGCTGGAAAAGGAGCTGCGCGCCGAGCGCGGCCAGGACACCCCCGAAGAATAACACTGCGCCGTCCACAGCGCGCAAAGGAGAGAAGTGCGGATGGAACAACGGAACAATCTGGTGCTGCACGGCACCGAGACCTTCTCCCGGGGCGCACTGGACAATGTGGCGCTGGAAAGCGGCGCGGTGGTGCTGGATTCCTCCGCCGGCCGCTATCTGCCCTACGGCAGCTATACCACCCCGGAGTTCGCCATGCCGGCCTTCTGCAACCTGAATGTCAGCTGGAACGCCAGCGCCCCCCACAACACCATGGTTGAGGTGCGCTGCCGGGTCTATGCCGGGAACACCTGGACCGGCTGGCTCAGCTTTGGCAAGTGGGCACCGGATTACCCCCGCTGCAGCATCAAAGCCCAGAGCGAGGACGGGCTGGTGTTTCTGATGGGGGACACCGTCACCGTTGCCACACCGGGCGGCGGCACCGGCATTCAGCTGCAGGTGAACCTTTCCACCAACGATGACAAGGCCACCCCGGCTGTCCGGCTGCTGGCCGCTGCCGTGCGCCCCCTTGCCTGGGAGAAGCACAACGGCCACCCACTGAACCGGCGGCTCTACCTGCCGGAATATTGTCTGAGCGCCCACGACCCCAGCTTTGGCCGGGAGATGGACCTGCCCCTTGTGATGGCAGCCCTGATGAACCGCTACGGCGAGGATATCCTGCCTGAGGAAGTGGCCTACGCCATGGAGGACAAAGCCACCAGCTCCACCGGCAACGCCGCCTTTGCGGCTGCTGCGGCGGGCTGCTGCGGCTACCCCTGCTGGCAGGCCTGGATGGATCTGGCCGACCTGCGCGCCCAGATCCACGATGACTGCTCCATCGCAGTCCGGGTGGAGCGTCACATCCGGGGCCAGCGGGACCCCGTGGGGGTCTGGATGGGCCTGCGGGGCTTCGGGCACGATGATGCCGTTCTGGCGGATTTCGTGCTGCTGAACGACCCCACTGCCGACAGCGACGGTGCCGTGAACTGCACCATGGCGCTGTCGGATTTTATGCGATACTTCACGGGCCGGGCCATTGCCCTGCGGCCCAAGCAGCGGGAAGTGGCCGCCGACCTGCCCAACCGGGTGCGATGCGACCTGACCCGCGCCGAGGATGGCAGCTATTTCTTTGAGCAGCGGGGCCAGCAGGATCCGCTGCCGGAGGATTTTTCCGGCTGGGCGGCTTATGCCGTCCACGATGGTGTGGCCCACGCCACCACCGCCCACCGCACCTTCCGCCGGATGGAGCGCACGCCCGAGGGCGGGCTGCTCTTCCCGCCCGAACAGCTGGCCGCAGGCGGCCGCTGCAGCGTGTACGCGGTGGACCAGACCGGGCGGATGCGGGTGGCGGAAGTCCGTCTCCCCGCGCCCCCCAAGCCCGCGGCAGAGCCTGCCGCACCCCAACAGGACCCAAGCACCGTGCAGCCCGGCCTCTGAGCCGGCAGCGCAAAGCGCTTTTCGGGATAGAAACCACAACATAGGGAGGAACACATTATGGCAAAAACGATCATCACCATTGGACGTGAGTACTGCACCGGCGGCAACTACATCGCAGAGGATGTTGCAAACGCACTGGGCATCAAGCTCTACGACAAGGAGCTGATCACCATGGCCGCAAAGCACTCCGGCCTCTCGGAGGAAGCCGTAGCCGCCAGCGAAAAACGCCGCACCCACAGCCTGCTGTACAGCCTGTATACCATGGGCAACGAGCTCCCGCTGGGTGATCAGGTGTTCATCCTGCAGAGCCGCATCATCAAGCAGCTGGCCGAGGAAGGCCCCTGCGTCATTCTGGGCCGCTGCGGTGACTATGTGCTGCGGGAGCGCAAGGATGTGCTGCGCGTGTTCATCTACGCACCGGTGGAATGGCGGCGTGAGCTGGCCAAGACCGACCCGCTGGTCAAAGCACACGACGAGAAAGGCATCAAGGAAGAGATCGAAAAGACCGACCGCAACCGTGCTGCCTACTACAACTACTACACCCAGAACCGCTGGGGCGATGCCCACAACTATGATCTGGCCATCAACGCCGCCCTGGGCCGCGAGACCTGCGTCAAGATGATCCTGGACGCTGTCGCCGCCAAGGAAAAGACCATGGCCGAGTGATCCCCGCCGGGCCGGACGGCCCAAAAAACAATGCTGCTTCGTGGGTAGGGTGCTTTTGTGCTCTGCCCACGTTTTGGGCAACGGCGACGACCGCCGCCGCCAGCAGATGCAGGGAGGAGCCTTCCTCTATCATTCAACGTCAAAAGGAGAAATCGTGGAAAACAAACAGCTCAATCTTTCCGAACCCGAAAATATCATGGGCACCATGGATGTCAACCCGCTGCTGATCAAGCTCAGCATCCCGATGATGATCTCCATGCTGGTGCAGGCACTGTACAATGTGGTGGACTCGATCTTTGTCGCCCGTGTCAGTGAGAACGCCCTGACCGCCGTCTCTCTGGCCTTTTCGCTGCAGAACCTGATGTTCGCCGTGGGCATCGGCACCGGCGTGGGTGTCAACGCCCTGCTTTCCAAGAGCCTGGGCGAAAAGAACCAGTACCGCGCCAACAAGACCGCCGAGAACGGCCTGTTCCTGGCACTGTGCAGCTACCTGGTCTTTCTGGTGCTGGGCCTGACCGTTGTGCGCCCCTACTTCTACGCCCAGACCGCCGATGCCGACATCGCCGAGCAGGGCATCCGCTACCTGACCATCTGCTGCGTGCTCAGCCTGGGCATGTTCATGCAGGTGATGAACGAGAAACTGCTGGCCGCCACCAGCCGCACCACCCTGAGCATGATCAGCCAGCTGGTGGGTGCCGTCGTCAACATCATCCTTGACCCCATCTTCATCTTCGGCTACTGCGGCGAGGCCCTGTCCGGCACCACCGGTGCAGCCTTGGCCACCGTCATCGGCCAGTTCTGCGGCGCAGGGGTCTCCTTCTACCTCAACCTCCGCAAGAACCCCGATATCCAGCTGGATTTCAAGGGCTTCCGCCCCAGCGCCGAAGCCATCAAGCGGATCTACGTTGTCGGCCTGCCCAGCATCGCCATGCAGTGCGTGGGCAGCGTGATGACCTTCCTGATGAACCAGATCCTCATGGCCTTTACCGCCACCGCCGTGGCCGTGTTCGGCGTTTACTTCAAGCTCCAGAGCTTCGTGTTCATGCCCATCTTTGGCATGAACAACGGCATGGTGCCCATCATCGGCTACAACTACGGTGCCCGCAAGCCCGACCGCGTCAAAAAGACCATCAAGTGCGCCATGTTCTATGCCGAGGCCATCATGCTGGTCGGCTTCCTGCTGTTCCAGTTCCTGCCCGACAAGCTGCTGGGCCTGTTCTCCGCCAGCGAGGCCATGCTGGCCATCGGCAAGCCTGCCCTGCGCATCATCTGTTTCCACTTCCTGCTGGCCGGCATGAGCATCATCCTGTCCTCCACCTTCCAGGCGCTGGGCAACGGCATGTTCAGCCTGATTATCTCGGTCTGCCGCCAGCTGGTGGTCCTGCTGCCCGCCGCCTGGCTGCTGAGTAAGACCGGCAACGTGAATATGGTGTGGTGGTCCTTCGTCATTGCAGAGCTGGTCAGTGTGACCCTGAGCTTTATCTTCTTTGCCCGCCTGGACAAAAAGATCATCGAGCCCATGTACGACAACGCTGCCGCTGTACAGTAAACCGTTTCAGAACCTGTCCGACACAAGAAAGGAACGTGACCTTTTATGGCAAAGAAGTTGAAATGGAATCTGATCCTGATGAGCGTGCTCTACCTGGGGCTGGGCATCTTCCTGCTCATGCGGCCCTCCACCGCCCTCAACGTGGTCTGCTACGCCCTGGGCGGCGTGGTGCTGGTGTGCGCCGCCGTTCAGCTGGTGCGCTACTTTGCCGTGGAGCGCGGCATCTTCCAGAGCCAGCTCACCCTCATCTCGGGCATCATCTGCCTGGGCCTAGGCGCGTTCCTCATCCTCCGCAGCGACATCGTGGTGCGCATCCTGCCCATCGTGTTCGGCCTGTTCGTCATCTTCGACAGCCTGGGCCGCATCCAGAACGCTCTGGACCTGCGCCGCTGTGAGTACCCCAGCTGGAAGGGCTTCCTGCTGCTGCCGGTGCTCAGCGTGGTGCTGGGCGTGGTGATGATCCTGAACCCCTTCGGCACCATGGAAACGCTGGTCATGGCCATTGGCATCATCCTCATCATCGAGGGTGCCATCAACCTGCTCAGTGCCCTGTACACCGTGCTGGCCATCCGCCGCTTTTCCAAGCTCCACCCCGAGACCCAGTCCATGCTGGAATCCCTGACCGGTCAGGATCTGAACGGCGACGGCGTGATCGCCCCGGACATCGCCCCTGCCGACGTGGAAGCCTCCGCCGTGGAGCTGGATCATGTGGATGAGAGCGCGGAAGTGGAGCAGGAAGACAGCAACGATTAACAAGCTCGCCCTCTCCGTCAGCGCTGACGCGCTGCCACCTCTCCCAAAGGGAGAGGCTTTCGCGATTCCCCGCAAGGTGAGTCGTTCTGCCAGAGGCTCCCCCTTTGGGGGAGCTGGACGCGAAGCGGCCTGAGAGGGCGAGGACGCTGCCAAAAGAGAATATTCTAAATCTGATAGTAAGGGAAATCAAAAACTATGGAAAAATACGATCTGATCATTGTGGGTGCCGGTCCGGCCGGCATCTTCACCGCTGTAGAGCTGCTGCGCCACGGCAGCAAGAAAAAGATCCTGCTGGTGGAAAAGGGCAAGCCGGTGGAAAAGCGCCACTGCCCCAAGGCCGAGCTGGGCCACTGCGTCAATTGCCGTCCCACCTGCGCCATCACCACCGGCTTCTCCGGTGCCGGCGCGTTCTCGGACGGCAAGCTGAGCCTCTCCTATGAGGTGGGCGGCGACCTGCCCAGCCTGATCGGCGAGGAGTTCGCACAGGAGCTCATCCATTACACCGATAAGATCTACCTCGAGTTCGGTGCCGACCCCCATGTGGAGGGCATCTACACCGGCGAGGACATCAAGGAGATCCGCAAGAACGCCATCCACGCCGGCCTGAAGCTGGTGGACTGCCCCATCCGTCATCTGGGCACCGAGAAGGCCCAGCAGCTGTATCTGGCCATCCAGAACTATCTGGCCGACAACGGTGTGGAGATGCTGTTCAGCACCGAGTGTGAGAACATCATCCTGGAGAACGAGGAGTGCAAGGGCGTGTTCATCAAGGGACCCAAGGACGAGGAAGCCCATGCTGTTTATGCCGATACTGTGGTCATCGGCACGGGCCGCCGCGGTGCCGACTGGCTGGAGAAGATCTGCGCCGAGCACCACATCGCCCACAAGCCCGGCACCGTTGACATCGGCGTGCGCGTGGAGTGCCGCAACGAAGTGATGGAAAAGGTGAACAAGGTGCTGTATGAGTCCAAGCTCATCGGCTACCCCAAGCCCTGGAAGAACAAGGTGCGCACCTTCTGCCAGAACCCCGGCGGCTTTGTGGCGCAGGAGAACTACGACAACGACCTGGCTGTGGTCAACGGCCACAGCTTCAAGGAGAAGAAGAGCGAGAACACCAACCTGGCCATCCTCGTCTCCCACAACTTCACCGAACCCTTCAACCAGCCCATCGCCTACGCACAGAAGGTGGGTGAGCTGACCAACATGCTGGGCGCGGGCCACATTCTGGTCCAGCGCTACGGCGACATTCTGGACGGCAAGCGCACCTGGCCCAAGGAGCTGGCGCAATCCAACGTCAAGCCCACCCTGAAGGATGCCGTAGCCGGTGATATCACCGCCGCCATGCCTTACCGCGCCATGACCAACATCATCGAGTTCATCAAGATGCTGGATATGGTCGTGCCCGGCTTTGCCGCCAACGAGACTCTGCTCTACAGCCCCGAGCTGAAGTTCTACTCCAACAAGGTCAAGATGGACGAGAACCTCGACACCAACATCCGGGGCCTGCACTGCCTGGGTGACTCCTCCGGCTGGACCCGCGGCCTGATGATGGCCTCCGTCATGGGCGTGCTCATGGGCCGGAAGCTGGCCGAAAAGGAAGGGTGCTGATCGCGCCTTCCCGCCCCTCAAAACGTAAAAAGGACTGCTCCGCTGGAGCAGTCCTTTTTTGTAATTTCAGCGGCGTTTCTCCGTCCTTTTCCCACTTTCGGCACCATGCATAAGAAAACCGCTGGATCCATTACGCCGCCCCCAACACACAGGCCGGTTTTGATGCACCCCGCGTCAGGAAATCCCGTTTTATTTTGGAACGATCTGTATTTTCTTGCCAGATTCAATTGATTTTTCACCAAAAAGTCGGTATACTATTCCCAGAGTACTGTGCGTTGTGCCCAATGCACAGCGCGCACAGGGAGGTATTGCTATGCACGATTCCCCGGGAAGCGTCGTCACCCAGCTGTGCTCCGGGCTCCAGCTTTACAGCGCCGAACGGCGCATTGCGGACTGCATTCTTGCAGATGTAAAGTGGGCCTCGGTCGCCACCTCTGCGGAGCTTGCAAAGGCCAGCCACTCGTCCGAAGCCACGGTCACCCGGCTGTGCCACAAGCTCGGCTACGCAAATTATCGCAAATTCCAACTGGAGCTTGCGCGGGATGTGCTGGAGCAGCAGGAAACAGAGGCCCGCAAAAGGCCCCCCAATGACCCGCTGCATCAGGCCCTGCTCGATCTTCAGAACAATCGTCAGGAGGAGGTTCAGGCCACCATTCAGGCTTTGAACCTTGTCCAGCTGAGAAAAGTGCTGTCCATTCTGCGGGCGGCAGAGATCATTGAGATCGAAGCCAACAGCAGCAGCCTGCCCGTTGCCATGGATGCCTCACTCAAGCTGGGCAGTCTGGGCAAGCGCTGCACGATCAGCCCAGTGCCGGAAAAGGCACGGTCTTTCTCTTCGGCACTGACCCCAAAAGATGCCCTGCTGCTCATTTCCAGCGCAGGCCGCTGCGAGGCGCTGGAGACGGCCGCCCGTGCCGCCAAGAAGAACGGCACACCGGTCATCCTCATCACCTGCGACAAGCGCTCGGCGCTGGCAGGCCACGCCAGCTATACCCTGCTGGCCTCCAACCGCATCCAGCGCATCGCCAGCGATATGATGCCTTCCCAGCTTTCGGCAGCGCTGGTGGTGGAGGTGCTCTACTACCTGCTGGTGGGCAATTTCGATCTGAACCAACCGCAATGATGCAAAAAGTCCCGGCCGTTCTGGTCGGGACTTTTTGCTGTGTTTAAGCGATCATGCGTTAAAAACGTACTTGTCCATGCGGTGGAACGCCTCCTCGATGCGGGAACGGGGAGAAGCCAGATTCATGCGCAGGTGGCAGGGGCCAAAGAACATGGTGCCATCCTGGATGGCAGCGCCCACATCCCAGCAGGCGTGCTCCACATCCTCAATGGTCTTGCCGTGGGCCTTGCACCAGTCGGTGCAGTCCACGAACAGCATGTAGGTGCCCTGCGGCTTGGAGACGGTCACGCCCTCGAAATGCTTCTCAATGTAATCGCAGGCAAAGTCGATGTTGCCGGTCAGCACCTCGCAGAGCTCGTCGGTCCACTCGTAGCCCTCGGGCTTGTAAGCACCGATCAGGGCGTGCATGGAGAGAACGTTCATCATGTTGTAGTGGCTCAAACTGGACTCTTTTTCCATGCGGTCACGCCACCAGCTGTTGTAAACGATATGGTAGCTGCCCACCAGACCAGCCAGATTGAAGGTCTTGGAGGGTGCATAGAAAGCGGCGGTGCGCTGGCGGGCATCCTCGCTCACAGACTGAGTGGGGATGTGCTTGTTTCCGCTCAGGATGATGTCCGACCAGATCTCATCGGAGACCACATACACATCGTACTTCTTGTACAGCTCCATGGCCTTTTCCAGCTCCCAGCGCTCCCACACACGGCCGCAGGGGTTGTGGGGGTTGCACATGATGGCGGCATGGATCTTTTCCTCTTTCAGGTGCTTTTCCATGTCCTCAAAGTCCATCCGCCACACGCCGTTTTCATCCTTGACCAGCGGGCTGTGGACAGCCTCGTAGCCGTTGTTCTTCAGGCTCATGGTGAAGCCGATGTAGGTGGGGCTGTGGATCAGGATCTTGTCGCCCTTGGAGCAGACGCAGTTCAGGGCGCTGATCACGCCGCCCAGCACGCCGTTCTCGTAGCCGATGCACTCCTTGGTCAGGCCCTGCACGCCGTTGCGCTTTGCCTGCCACCGGATGATGGAATCGAAGTATTCATCGGTGGGGTTGAAGTAGCCAAACGCAGGGTGGTTGGTGCGCTCGATGATGGCTTCCTGGATGGTGGGCACGGTGGGGAAGTTCATATCGGCCACCCACATGGGGATGGCATCAAAGCCCTCCTTGGGGGCGGCGGGGGCAAAGCCGGTGCCAAGGCCATCCACTGCAATGGCATCCTTGCCGTGGCGGTCCATGATGGAAGTGAAATCGTATTTCATAGCGGTGCTCCTTCTCTCAAAATTTTTACTTGGCCCCACTTTAACACACTTTGCCGCCGGGCGCAAGCAGCCAGCACGTTTCCCCGGATATCGTGCGGAAAAATCACGAATTTTTACGGTAATTGCACGCAAAAAGCCGGTCGGCATACGCCGACCGGCTTTTTTATTGGTATTGACTTTCTGGATCAGCCCAGCATCTCGTGAGCGGTCTTGCAGATGGTCGCTGCATCCAGACCGTACAGCTTGAGCAGGTCCCATGCGGGGCCGGAGCAGCCGAACTTGTCCTGCACGCCCACGCGGCGGACAGGGGTGGGCAGCTTCTCGCTCAGGACGGCGCAAACGGCCTCGCCCAGACCGCCGATGACGCTGTGCTCCTCGGCGGTGATGACCTTGCCGCACTCCTTGGCGGCCTTGAGGACGATCTCCTCATCCAGAGGCTTGATGGTGTGGATGTTGATGACCCGGGCGTGGATGCCCTCGGCAGCCAGCTGCTCGGCAGCCAGGCGGGCCTCGTTGACCATCAGACCGGTGGCGATGATGGCAATGTCGCTGCCCTCGGTGATCTGCTCGCCCTTGCCCAGCTCAAAGTGGTAGGTAGCCTCATCGTGGAACACAGGCACAGCCAGACGGCCAAAGCGCAGGTAAACAGGGCCCTGCATGGCGTAAGCGGCACGCACAGCGGCACGGGCCTCCACATCGTCTGCGGGGCAGATCACGGTCATGCCGGGCAGGCTGCGCATCAGGGCAAAGTCCTCGCAGCACTGGTGGGAAGCACCGTCCTCGCCCACGGAGATGCCGCCGTGGGTGGCACCGATCTTGACGTTCAGGCGGGGGTAGGCGATCGAGTTGCGGATCTGCTCAAAGGCACGGCCTGCGGCAAACATGGCAAAGCTGGAAACAAAGGGAACATAACCCATGGTGGCCAGACCTGCGGCCACGCCCATCATGTTGCCCTCGGCAATGCCGCAGTCGAAGTGACGGTCCGGGTACGCCTTACGGAACATGCCGGTCTTGGTGGCGGCAGCCAGGTCAGCGTCCAGCACCACCAGGTCGTCGTGGCCCTCGGCGGCCAGCTCCTTCAGGGTGTTGCCGTAGCTGTCACGGGTAGCGATCTTCTTCACTTCTGCCATCTTACTTGTCCTCCTCTTCCAGCGCGGCGTAAGCTGCATTCAGCTCCTGCATGGCCTGTGCGTATTCCTCATCGTTGGGGCCCTTGCCGTGCCAGTCAACGGAGTTCTCCATAAAGGAAACGCCCTTGCCCTTGAGGGTATCCAGAATGATGCAGGTGGGCTTTTCGTTCTCAGCGCGGAAAGCGGCGATGGCGCTCTCAATGGCATCAAAATCGTGGCCGTTGATGGTCAGCACGTTGAAGTTGAAGGCCTTCAGCTTCTCCTCCAGCGGGGCGCTGTTCATCACGGTCTCGGTGGTGCCGTCGATCTGCAAATGATTGCGGTCCAGCATGACGCAGAGGTTGGACAGGCCGTAGTGAGAAGCAAACATAAAGGCTTCCCAGCACTCGCCCTCTTCCACCTCGCCGTCACCCAGGATGGTGTAAACATTGATGGGCTTACCGGCGTGCTTGGCACCCAGTGCCATGCCGCAGGCGGCGCTCACGCCCTGACCCAGACTGCCGGTGGACATATCCACGCCCGGCACACTGTTCATGTTGGGGTGGCCCTGCAGGTAGCTGCCGATCTTGCGCAGGGTCTTGAGGTCCTCCACCGGGAAGAACCCACGCTCAGCCAGCGCGGCGTACAGCGCCGGAGCCGCATGGCCCTTGGAGAGCACCAGACGGTCGCGGTCAGGGTTCTTGGGATCCTTCGGATCCACCTTCATCTCTACGAAATAGAGGTACGCCAGCACCTCGGCGATATCCAGGCTGCCGCCCGGATGGCCGCACTTGGCGCTGTGAGTGCCCTCGATCACGCCCATGCGGATGTGGCAGGCGTGTTTTGCCAGGGTAAGCTTTTCTGCATTTGTCATCTTTGGTCCTCCCGTATGAACCTCAGCGTTTGCATCGGATATGATACGCACCCGGGCCGTACGCCCCGATGCGCTATTTCTCAAGTCTATATTATCTATTCTATGCAAAAACGTCAAGGTTCTTTCGTCAAAATGTACATCCCTTGGCAAAATCGCTTGTAAACGTTCCCGTTTTTGTTGAAAATGCAGGTTCATTTTGCCCCCGCAAAACATTTTTGCAGCTTTTGGCTGCTTTGCAATATCATCTTTTGCCGCTGTATGATATAATAAGATGAATTTGTTTGCTTTTTTTATCATTTTGGGAGGTTCCTATGTCTTTTTCCGCACCCACATCCCGGGCACAGCGCAGCCGCAGGATTTTGCCCTGGCTGCTGTACCTGTATGCCCTTGTGCTGTTCGCCATGCACTTTGTCCGCATTTTTGACAACTCCTTCTGGGGAGATGAAGGGTTCAGCATCGGCCTTGCCCAAATGAATGTTTTTGAAATGCTCCAAGTCACAGCGGCAGATAACCATCCGCCGCTGTACTATCTTTTCACGCAACTCCTATATCATCTTCTGGGCAATCACGGATATGTCTATCATCTGTCGGCTCTGATTCCTTATGGACTCATTCTGATTCTTGCCTGTACAGTGATTTTCAGACAGTTCGGACTGATTCCCGCAGTTGTTGTTTCCACTTTTGCCTCTTTGACTGATACCGCTATCATGTTCAATGTCGAGGCCCGAATGTATTCACTCGGCGCTTTCTTTGTGTTAGCGGCCTATCTGGCACTCCATAACATTCTTCATTCCGGTAAAACCTCCGATTGGGTCATTTTCAGCGTCGCCTCTCTTTGTGCCGCTTATACGCACTACTATGCCCTGATTTCCGTTGCATTTTTCTATCTGGCTCTGCTTTCTCTGCTTCCGCAGGATAAGAGCAGCTTCAAAAAAATCCTTATCACTTATTGTGCCGCAGTGGTCGTCTACCTTCCCTGGCTTCTGGTATTGCTTCCCACTTTCAAACGTGCTGCGGCAGACTGGTGGTCCACCTTCATTCCTTCTCCGATCAATTGTATCGGATTCTTCTTCAACCCTTCTTGGACAATCCTCATTTTCGGTCTTGCATTCCTTCTTTATTTCACAGCACAGGCCAAATCGTCCTCTAAATGGCTCTTCGCCCCTGATACGATCTGGCTTTTGACCGGCTTGCTTTCTGCCGCCGGCACCTCCGCAGTCGGGCTGATCGTTTCACATGCCGTTCGCCCGCTTTTTCTCGTTCGATACCTTTATCCGCTCACCGCAGTCGTTTACCTGGTTTTTGGCTTTCTTCTGTCTAAAGTCCGTTGGAGAACCATTCTGTCCAGTATTCTGATTTTGGGAACGCTGGTGTGCAGTCTACCGGATTTCTACCAAGCCTATCAGCGAGAAAAGCGCATCGACCTTGCGACCACCCAGTGTCTGGAAGTTATTACCCCCTCTCAGGATGCAGTTCTTTATACAACGAACTACTTCCTGAACTGGACACTCTTTGATTATTACTATCCGGATCGTGTCCATGCTCAAATCGAATCCTCCAATACTTCTCAGTGCTTCACTTTTTCCGATCCTGAAATCTGGCTCTTTATGGAACATGCGCTTTCTGATGCCGAATTGAATGCAGCCTCCGACAATGGTTATTCTCACACCAATGTCTGTAACAGTACATTTGCAGAAGGCCCCGGTGAAGATTCCTTTTATTACATCTACAAATTTCAAAAATCAGCAAACACCGCCCTGTAACTATCCTCATCCGCTGAGCTTGACAAGGCAGCTTTGCATCTGCTATACTTTTTGCACAATTCCCGGCTGAAGCCGGGGCTTTGCGGGCCGAAGCCCGTGTTTCTCCCCGCAAACATTATTTTGAAACAGACACCATGAAGGGGTCTGCCGCTGGCGCGCGTGCCGGCGGCAGGCCCTTTTTGTCTGCGCATTTTCAGGAGGAATCATTGATGAATACCAAGACCCGTTCCACGACCCGTGATCTGGTGCTGGCCGCACTGTTTCTGGCACTGGCCTTTGTGCTGCCCATGATCACCGGCCATGTGCCTCAGATCGGCAATATGCTCTGCCCCATGCACTTCCCGGTGCTGCTGGCAGGCTTTGTGCTGGGCGGCCCCTGGGGCCTGGCACTGGGCTTTGCCGCCCCGCTGCTCCGCTCGGTGCTGTTCGGGATGCCCCCGATGTACCCCATTGCCATCGCCATGGCCTTTGAGCTGGCCACATACGGCGCTGTGGCCGGTTTCATGTACCGCAAGGTGCAGCACACCCTGCCCATGATCTACGCCACCCTTGTTACCTCGATGGTGGCAGGCCGCCTTGTCTGGGGTGCGGTGCGCTTTGTGCTGGCCGGTCTGTCCGGCTCCAGCTTCCCGTTCAGCGCGTTCCTGTCCGGTGCGGTGCTCACTGCCGTGCCCGGCATCGTGGCGCAGCTCATCCTCATTCCGCTGATCGTGGCCGCGCTGCAGAAAGCAAAGCTGACGGCTTAAAATCCCTGCGCTGACCGAACCCACACAGCAAAAAAGCCCGGAACCGTACCTGCTATGGCGGCAGGTGGTTCCGGGCTTTTCAGTTCATATTACAGTGTGGCAGCAGCTGTAACAAAAAAGAAGGAGAATCTTCAACCGGCAAATTGGAGAAGATCAGCCGGCAAAGCTTGCATTGACAGCGCGGCGGTTGCTCTGGTTGACAAAGTTCTTCTTTGCGCTCTCGAGCAGGCTTGCAAAAGCCAGGCCAATGCCGCAGTTATCGGACACGCCCTCGGTGACAGTCAGGTAAGCGTCCATCATAGTGTTGTCCAGAATCGCAGTGTTCTTGTTCATCATAATAAATATCCTCCGTATATCGGTAAATGTCATTGTGTTTTTTGGCAGGGCCTCTATCTCCCTGCATCCTCAGAGCGGAACCTTTCAGAACCCTTCGTTCTTTTGTTCCCCTCTCTGAGGATGGCCATATTATGCCACTCAATTATGAAATCGTTTTATAAATTCTATGAACAAACTATGAATTTAGTGATACATTTTTAACGTTCTTTCGTTCTTTGCGCAACTAGCACAAAACGTTTTTTATGAAAAATAAAGTTCTTGTATACATGGACGATTGAAACCTTGTTTGGAAAGTTTTTTCAGATTTTCTCTCCGTTTTGCCCAGAATTTCTTCTACAAAAAGAGTTCTTATCGTGTAAAATCCGTCAGAATCCGTCAATTTCCAACAGGACGAGGGCTTTCCTGTGCAAAATGCCCAGAAAAAAGTTCCAAACAAAAAGGCCGCCGTGCCAGCAGCACAGCAGCCTTTGAAAAGCCATTTCAGTTTTGCATCACTTGCACAGGAACGCCGGCAGGGGCTTGCCCTCCCTGCGCCACTGGTGATATTCCGCAGTGGCGGCAAATTCCACGTCACCGGCGGAGTTCAGGGCAGTTTCCACGGAATCCTGCACCACGCCGATGATAAAGCCGACACCGACCATCTGCATGGCGATATCATTGGAGATGCCGAACAGGGAGCAGGCCATGGGGATCAGCAGCAGGGAGCCGCCAGCCACGCCGGAAGCGCCGCAGGCACCCAGAGCGCTCATCACCGAAAGAAGGATGGCGGCAGGCAGGGACACCTGAATGCCCAGCGTATTGGCCGCAGCCAGCGTCATAATGGTAATGGTGATGGCGGCACCATCCATATTGATGGTAGCGCCCAGGGGGATGGAGACGGAATACATATCCTTATCCAGCCCCAGCTTTTCGCACAGATCCATATTGACCGGGATGTTGGCGGCAGAGCTGCGGGTGAAGAAGGCGGTCAGGCCGGATTCACGCAGGCAGCGGAGCACCAGCGGATACGGGTTGCAGTGCAGGTACACAAAGATGATGAAGGGCGAGACGACCAGTGCCATAAAGAGCATGGTGCCCACCAGCAGGAGCAGCAGCCTGCCGTACTGGGTAAAGATGGACAGGCCGTTGCTGGACACGTTGGTGTACACAAGGCCCATGATGCCGAAAGGTGCCAGATTGATGATCCAGCGGACGATCTGGGAAACTGCATCCGCTGTATTCGCCAGGAACAGCTTGGTGCTGTCCGCGCCGTACTTCTTCATGGCCAGACCGAACAGGCAGGCCCAGAACAGGATGCCGATGTAATTGCCGTTCAGCAGAGCACTGACGGGGTTTGCCACAAAGTTGGTGAGCAGAGTGTTCATCACCTCGCCCAGACCCTGGGGCACCACCTCGGATTCTGCCGCCTCAGCCAGAACGACGGTCTGAGGGAACAGGAAGCTGGTCACCACCGCAATGGCGGCGGCCAGGAAGGTGGTGAGCATGTACAGCCAGATGACCGTGCCAAAGCGCCGGTCCAGCCTGGACGTGCCCTGCGCCAGCGCACTGGCCACGATAACGAACACCAGCACCGGGGCAATGCCCTTCAGGGCACCCACGAACAGGCTGCCGAACTCTTCCACCCAGCCCGCACCGGGCACCGCCAGTGCCAGCACCACACCGACCGCAAGGCCGATGACGATGCGCAGGATCAGGCTGGTGGCGTTGTACCTTGCCGCAACCGCTTTCAACGTTTTCATAACTTTTCCACTCCCCTATCCAGATTGTGCGCCTATCGCGCACAGTTTTCCCATTCCTCTACACGGAACAAGTACGATTATACGCCTCGCAGGCCAAAAAGTCAAAGATTTTGCCCGCTTTTTTTGTTTTTCATTTCAACATATACAGACACGAGCTTTTTTCACTGTCCGTATATGAAATACAGATTCACAAAAAGAGACCGCACCCCGTGTGTTTCGGGATGCGGTCTGTTCCGGTTTTAGTCGAGATAGGACACCTTGCCGGGCACAAAGCCCTGAATGCCCATGCCGGGCGCGTCGGAGACGGTGATGTTCTTTTCGTCGAACACGGCACCGCCGAGGATGTGGTCCTCGCTGCAGAGCACCGGGCCGTCAAGGTCGATCTTGGTGATGATCTTCTTGGCACAGGCCAGCTCCACGGCGGCGTTGACCGAGATCTTTGCTTCCAGCATACAGCCGATCATGCACTCCACGCCATACACCTCAGCGGCGGCGGCAATGCGCATGGCATTGGTGATGCCGCCGCACTTCATCAGCTTGATGTTCACCAGGTCGGCCGCGCCGGTCTGCATGATCCGCAGGGCATCTGCCGGGCTGAACACGCTCTCATCGGCCAGCACGGGCACATCGGCATGGCGGGTGACATACTGCATTCCCTCAAGGTCTGCGGCAGGCACGGGCTGCTCCACGAACTCAATGTCCAGCCCCTTCTCCTGCATCTGGTTCAGGATGCGGACCGCCTGCTTGGCGTTCCAGGCCTGGTTGGCATCGATGCGGAGCCTGATGTCCCGGCCCACGGCCTGCCGCACCGCGGCAAGGCGGGCCACATCCAGCTCCGGGTCGATGCCAACCTTGACCTTCAGGCAGTCGTAGCCGCGCTGGACGGCGGTGCGGGCATCCCGGGCCATCTCCTCGGGCGGGTTGACGCTGATGGTGATATCGGTCACGATGTTCCTGCGGGCACCGCCCAGCATCCGGTAGACAGGGGCGCTGTACTTCTGGCCCAGCAGATCCCACAGGGCCATATCCACAGCGGCCTTGGCGCTGGTGTTGTGGACAAGCGCCTTCTGCACGGCGGCGGTCAGATCCTCAAACTCATCGAGGTCGCGGCCCAGCAGGGCAGGGGCGATATGATCCCGAATGGCACCGAGGATGGCCCCGGTGGTGTCGCCGGTGATAACACCGGTCGGGGGTGCTTCGCCGTAGCCCACCGCACCGGTATCGGTGTGGAGCTCCACGATAACATCCTCAACGCTGTTCACAGTGCGCAGTGCCGTTTTGAACGGCACCCGCAGCGGGGTGGAAATGCGGCCCAGCCGCACCTGCGTGATCTTCATAGTCCCGTCCTCCTTCTTATTCCAGCGGCAGATTTGCCAGCTTCACAATGGCGTTTGCAATGATCTGGGCGTTCTGCACCAGACGTTCCAGATCGATGCATTCATCGGGCTGATGCTCTGTGACCGGGTCACCCGCGAACAGGGGGCCAAAGGCCACCACATTGGGCAGCATCTTGGCGTAGGTTCCGCCGCCGATGCACTTGGGCGGGGCATTGTCGCCGGTGGCATCCCGGTAAACCTCCAGCAGGGCGCTGACCAGCGGGGTCTCGGCAGGGTAGTAGAGCTTTTCCTTGTGCACCTGCCCATCCAGCGCCCAGCCTGCGGCCTCAAAGGCGGCCTGCACAGCGGGCTGGCAGTCCGCCCGTTCCATGGTCACAGGATAGCGGTAGTTCAGCTTGACCCACAGATGCTGCACGTCGCCCTCGATCAGCCCCCAGTTGCAGCTCATGGGGCCGGAGAGCGCATCCTCCAGCCGATGGCCCAGCAGACGCTCGCCGTAGGGATCGGTGCCCAGCTTCTCGGCCAGAAAATGCACGGCCTGCCTGGCATCCCCCTCCAGCGGCAGCCGGTCAAGGTAGCACACCAGCCGCCCGATGGCGTTTTCGCCCTGCTCCGGGTGGCTGCCGTGGGCCGAAACGCCCACTGCTTCCACCTGATAGCCGCCGGGGATGGCCGTCACGGTGATGTGCTCCGCCTCCGGCAGGGCGGCCCCCGCCGGGGCGGTCAGCACAGCGCAGGCGTAGTCCGGCACCACATTGCCGGCCACGCCGCCCTGCACCCTGTTCAGCTGCCAGGCACCGGTCTGGTGCAGCTGCACAGCATAGCTCTCGTTCAGGATGCCCTTTTCGCCGTTGATGAGCGGATACTCGCCGTCCGGGGTGAAGCCCAGCACCGGGATCTCCCCGCCGTGGGCCTTGTAGTACAGCACGTCCCGGTCGTTGGTCTCCTCGTTCAGGCCGAACAGCAGCCGGACACGGCGGTTGAGCGGAATGCCCAGATCCCGGATGGCTTTCAGCGCGAACAGGCTGGCCACCACCGGGCCTTTGTCGTCAATGGAACCCCGGCCATACAGCCTGCCGCCCTCGATCTCGGCGGCGTAGGGCGGGTGATGCCAGCCCTCGCCCTCGGGCACCACGTCCAGATGCCCCAGCACCGCCACCATCTCGTCCCCGGTGCCGATCTCGCACCAGCCGATGTACCGATCCATGTCGGTGGTCTCAAAGCCCAGCTCATGGCAGAGGGTCAGCGCCTCGGCAAAGCAGGCATCCACCTCCTCGCCAAAGGGTTTGCCCGGCAGCGGGTCGGCCTCCACACTGCGCCTGTGCACCAGCCGCTGGAGCGCCGCCACCATCTGGGGCCGCAGCGCCGCCACGGCCTCGTTCAGTTTTTTGTCCATACGTTCCACCCCTTTTGTGATTCATTTCACAGCTTGTATTATAGAACGATTGCCCCCGCTCCACAAGCCCCCAGTTCCACGAAAAAACGCCCCCGCACACTTCATCAGAAGTATCCGGGAGCGCTCGGTCACAATCGTCAGGAGATGCCACCACCTCAGCATTCTGGTTTTTCTTTTTTTTTTTTTTTCAATTTTTTTGAAAAAGGGTGAAAGGATTTCGCGCGGCGTGTATTTAAGGAAGTAAGAGCATCCATTTTTGCCGGAGCTCCACTTCCGGCCCAAAGAAAGTGAGGGACCCCCTATGAAGAAACGACTTATCAGCCTTCTGGTGGCGCTGTGCATGGCGGTGACGCTCCTGCCTGTGTCGGCAATCACAGCATGGGCGGAGAAAGACGGCCAATTAAAAATTGTAGATGGCTATCCTGTCGGTTCCGGTAAAAACCATGATGAAGATTGTTCTGGTGATGGCTGGAGCTATGACGGTTCTACACAAACGCTTGACCTGCATCCTGACAGCCCGACAGAATATGATTTTTTTTCAATTATTTCCGGCTATGAACCTATCACCAAATGTAAACTCACGATTGGAGGAGATGCAATCATTGTTGGGGGAATTTTCGACAACACTGTGATAAATAACGGAAAAATCAGTGGCGGTCAATTTTCTTCTTCCTCTTCTCTCACAAATCATGGTACTATTACCGGCGGCCTTTTTTCTTCCGTTTCCAATGAATCTGACGGCAAGATTGAAAATGGCACGTTTAGATCTACCGTTACCAACAACGGCACCATAAAGGGCGGCCTTTTTGATAAAAAACCAGCGGGTGACACTGTCGCTAGCGGTTATACCTTGAATGTGAATTTCCCGGAGAATGGCAACTATGGGTGTCACGATGCAGGAATCAATTATTTCGGCAACAGCGGTTATGTCATTCCCAATTCCGACCATAATACCAGCATCACCATCCATATTTTTCTTAAAAACAGTCAAGCAATATTATTTCCTATTGATGTTACATTCGGAGACACAAACGACACACATTGTTTGTTAGAAGATTGGGCACCAAGTGCAAGTGTAAGATATTCCGATGATGGTAGAGGTTATTTTTCTGTCACTTTCACCGCACCACCCGCCACTGCGGGCACCGTTACCCTGAGCAAGCTGACCCGGCTGGTGATCGACGAAAACGGCTACCCCGTTGGCACCAAGGGCGGCACCCAGGATTACAGCGGCAACGACTGGAATTTTGATGCGAGCAATAAAAAGCTGACGCTGACAAACGGCCGTTATGCTTTCTCCGGTAAGGGAAACGCACTGAACCCGAATGTCCACTTGGTGGTTGAATCCGGTGCCAAGCTGACCGGCGGCGCGTTCAAAAACACGCCCACTGGTGAAGGTGCAGGCACATTCAAAACAGTCACCCTGAACGGAACCGGTTCTATCACAGCGGTCAACGGCCTTGCGTCCGACGACTGGGGCAACAAACTTTATGCAGTCAAGACCGGGAATAATACCATTACCGCCAGTGAACCTATCCGGGATATCAATCTCAAGGCAATATATGATGATGTTGTTTATCCTACTCAAGGTGACCTTTCCACCATTCTTCTCAATGTTGGATGGCTTGAATATCATAGATATATCGAAGAGAACAACACAAATATCGTCCTCAACCAAGGGACTTATTCCACCCTTAAAATGGCTGATGATGGCACACCAATCACAACTGGCCTTGCACGCATATCTGATGGAAACCATCATACCTACTTTGGCAACGGTTGGCATTCCCAGGCGTTAAACGGCGACACCGACAACGTATATCTGGAAAGCGGCAACTATAATTTCCTCTACACTGACCCTGTTAACAAGAAGGGCGAAAATTTGCGTTCCGTAAATTGCGGCATCCTCAATGAGGGCAGTATCATTGAAGATGGTGTTTTCCATAATGCCGTAGCAAATGGTTGGCCTAATGGCGATCCCACTAAAACGCATAAAATCGAGGGCGGCACATTTGCGGCTGGTTTGCTTTATAATGACGGAACGATAACCGGCGGCGCATTCAACGGAAAGGACAGCGTTCTTACCCAAGGACCTGTGCTGAACGGAGATTACCGTTCCGTTACCGTAAAAGACGGAGCTATCTTGAAGGTAAACGACACGCTTCCTCTTGTTTACGATAAGACCACCTATGATTTGGTTCAGGGCACCGCATGGGATCTGTATTCTTATGCAGGCACCGTCCTCACCGTAAAAGCGGATGCAGATATTACAAATATCAACGGTCAGGAAATCGGCGAGGCATTCCACAGCAGTTACCCGAACGGTGAAACCAACAAAAAAGTGGTGTGCTTTGAGATGCCCGACAGCGATGTGGAGTTGAACTCGACCAAAATTGTTGTTCCCGACCCGAAGCCCGAACCCAAACCTGACCCCACTCCCGGAGCCCCCACCTACACCCTGACGGTGAAAGGCGGCACGTTCACCTACAACGGCGGCGAAGCCATGACCAGCGCCAGCGTGCCGGTGGATGCCGAGGTCAAGGTGACGCTGAACCAGAGCGCCGTACCCGAGGGCATGGTGTTCGACCTGTGGGCCATGGATGAAGCCAGCCTGCTGGGCAACCCGGCGGTCGCCTACAACGAGGAGAGCTTTACCATCCCGGCGGGCACCGTGGCCAAGGGCAGCACCGTGACCGTGGAAGCCCAGTACCGGGATGCCACCATCGAGAGCGAGCCCAGCATTCTGGGCACTGCCGCCATCATCGGCGTGGCCGGTGCAGGCACGGCGGTCATCGTGTGGCAGGGCTACCGCATCGGCATGGAGCTGTACGAGAAATATTTCCAGCCCACGCCGGAAGAGGATGCGGTGGTCGAACCCACGCTTGAAAGTCAGATGACAGATCCGATTTCCTGAAAGCGGGCTCACCCTCTCAGTCTCGCTTTGCTCGACAGCCCAGGTTGTGGCTCCCAGCAGCTGCTTCGTGCAATTGCACTCGCACCTTGCTGGCCACTGCCCCAACAACTCCTCCCTCAATCCGCCACTGGCGGCGGTCGTCGTCGTTGCCCCCAAAGGGAGAGCTCTTGACAAACCGATATAAAAACAGCGCCGCCCCATCGTTTCCGGTGGGGCGGCGCATTTTTGCGGTTCAATCCCGGCGCAAAGGCAGGGTAAGGGACATTTTCTGGTAGGCAATGCGGGGCGTGCCATCCTCCACATGGATGATGCCGCACTTGGTAAAGCCGTTTTCTTCCAGCAGGTGCTGCATGATCTTGTTGTCAGCGTGGGTGTCGGCCCGCAGGCTCTCGCAGTGCTCCAGACACCAGGTGATCACAGCGGCGGCAACGCCGGGGTGCCTGCCCGCCGAAGCCAGCCGGTGGATGGTGCCGTAGGGCAGGGTATCGTTCAGCCACTTGCCATCCTCGATCCGGGCATAGGTGGGGTCCGGGCCAAGGATGAAGGCAAACACGGCCTCCAGCTCGCCGTTTACAAGGTAGAGGAACAGCCGGTTGGAATCAATATCCTCTTCCAGCAGCTCCTGCGGCGGAAAATGATCTCCCCACTGGGTGGGGTTGCCGGAATCCGCCATCGCCTGCCGGGCGCGGGCATAAATTTTCAGGATTGCATCCAGATCTGCACGTCTTGCTCCACGAAACATCTTCATCCAACCTCTCTTCCGGCAGGCCGCTGCCCGCCCTGATCGTTCTGCTTTAATATAACACAAAACGGCCCTCTCCGTCAAAGCCTGCTGCAAAGGCGGAGAGGGTCGTTCACTGATGCGCTTATGTGCGCTGGCTGCGTGCCCGGCGGTACTCCCGGGGGCTCTGGCCATACCGCTCATGGAACAGGCGGTAGAAGTAGCTGGTGTTCTCGTAGCCCACCTGGGTGATGATCTGCTGGATGTTCAGGTCGCTGCGGCGCAGCAGGCGGGCGGCGGTCTCCATCCGGTGCTTCTGCAGCAGCTCCTTATAGGTCTTTCCGGTCTGGGCCCGGACGCACTCGCTGACATACGCCAGCGAAACGCCGTAGCTGCGGGCCACATTGGAAAGGCTTGCTTCGCGGTAATTCTGGGTGATCTCCTGTAATGCCGCCTGGACCAGCGCTTCGCGGCTGACCGCCTCGCCGCGCGTTTCCAGCGGGAAATTCTTGGTCTGTACCATAGCGTAAAACCCTCCGTTGCGGCAGCGGCGGGCGGGGACAGGGGGATGCCGGACACCCGCCGCAGCCAGTTCATCAGGCTTTCTGGGGAAGCCTTTCTGCCTATAATACGGGCGGGGCACAGAAATAATTGCAAATAGCTCAAATTTTTACAGAAACAAAAGATCAGAACATATTTTCGTTATGATAACGCCCGCTGCGGACGAACTCCACCCACTCGGCCAGATTCACGGCGTGGTCGCCGATGCGCTCCAGGTACTTGATGACCATGAGCAGATCCAGGGCGGCATCCACCTTGCCGGGGTCGGCGGCGATCTCCTGCGCCAGCGTATGCTTGATGGCGTTGAAATCATAGTCCACCTCATCGTCGGCGGCAATGACCCTGAGGGCGGCCTGCTCGTCCTCAGAGGTCAGGGCATTCAGGGCATCCAGGATCATCTTGTGCGCCTTCTGGCCCATCCTGATGGCCTGGCTCACAGCAGGGTCGCCCTCCTTGCGAACAGTGACCAGATGAGGGATGATCTCCGCGATATCGGAGGCATGGTCGCCGATACGCTCCACATCTGTGACCACCTTCATGGCGGTGGAGATGCGGCGCAGGTCACCTGCCACCGGCTGCTGGCGGAGCAGCAGAGTCATGCAGCGGTGCTCAATGTCCCGCTCCATGTTGTTGATGCGGCCATCGCCCTGCACCACGGCGGCGGCAGCCTCGGCATCGGCGGTGCAGAGGGCCTCCATTGCAGCTTCCACAGCATCGGCAGCGTTCTGACCCATCTCGGCCAGGGCCGTTTTCAGGGCGGCAAGGTCGTTTTCGTATTGTGTGCGGTTGCTCATTGCGTTTTTCTCCTTAGCCGAACCGGCCCGAAATGTAATCCTCGGTGCGCTTATCCTGCGGGGTGCTGAAGATCTGCGCCGTTGGACCGGCTTCCACCAGCTCGCCCAGCAGGAAGAAGGCGGTGCGGTCGCTGATACGGGCTGCCTGCTGCATGTTATGGGTCACGATGACCACGGTGTAGTTCTTTTTCAGCTCGCTCATCAGCTCCTCCACCTTCATGGTGGAGCCGGGGTCCAGGGCGCTGGTGGGCTCATCCATCAGCAGGACTTCGGGCTTGACAGCCAGAGCGCGGGCAATGCACAGGCGCTGCTGCTGGCCGCCGGAAAGGCCCAGAGCGCTCTTTTTCAGGCGGTCCTTGACCTCGTTCCAGAGGGCGGCACCCTGCAGGGAGCTTTCCACCAGCTCGTCCAGCTCTGCCTTGTTGTGCACACCGTGCAGCCTGGGGCCGTAGGTGATGTTATCGTAGATGCTCATGGGGAAGGGGTTGGCCTTCTGGAACACCATGCCCACCCGGCGGCGCAGCTCGGTGGGCTGCATCTCGCGGGCAAAGATGTCCTGCCCTTTCAGGCGGACATCGCCCTCGATGCGGACCCCGGGCACAAGGTCGTTCATCCGGTTCAGGGTCTTCAGGAAGGTGGACTTGCCGCAGCCGGAGGGGCCGATGAGGGCCGTGATCTCCCGCTCGCCCATGTCCAGCGAAATATCTTTCAGCGCCTTGAAATCCCCGTACCAGAGGTTCAGGTTTTTGGCTGTGATAATGGGTGATACGTTTTCCATAGTTTTCCTCTTGTATTGACTCCCTCAGTCGCGGCTATGCCGCGCCAGCTCCCTCTGAGAGGGAGCCTTTTGCGTTGCGGGCAGGATAAGCCTCCCTCCGTGAGGGAGGTGGCATCGCGCAGCGATGACGGAGGGAGTTATTTACAGCTTCTGTTTCAGTTTGGTTTTGGCCAGCCGGGCTGCCAGATTGATGGCAAGCACCAGCACCAGCAGCACTGCACCGATGGCCCAGGCGGAGTCGAAATCGCCGTCCTCAAAGGCACGGAGGTAGAGCAGCACCGACAGGGTGGCACCGTTGGAGGTGTAGGCCTTGAGCACGCCGTTGGCAATGACCTCGGCGGCACCGGCGGTGAAGAGCAGCGCGGCGCTTTCGCCCACGATGCGGCCCACAGCCAGGATGCAGCCGGTCACGATGCCGTCGATGCTGCAGGGCAGCACGATGGTGCGGATGATGTGCCATTTGCCCGCACCCAGACCCAGCGCGCCCTCACGGTAGCCCTGGGGCACCGTTTTCAGGGATTCCTGGGTGGTGCGGATGATGGTGGGCAGGTTCATGATCACCAGCGTCAGGCTGCCGGAGAGCAGGCAGGTCTGGAAGCCCAGTGTCTGGGCGAACACCAGCATCCCCACCAGACCGTAAATGATACTGGGGATGCCCGCCAGCGTCTCATTGGTGAACTCGATCGCCGAAATGACCTTGCGGTTCTGGGCGTACTCGGTCAGGTAAACAGCCGCGCCCACACCCAGCGGCAGTACGATCAAAAGCGTCAGCAGGATGACATACAGCGTGTTGAGGATGGCAGGCAGGATGCCGTCCGTGCCCTTCAGCACACTGGCGGTGGTGGTCAGGAATTTCCAGCTGATGTGCGGGATGCCCCGCACCAGCACCATGCCCAGAATGCCTGCCACCAGTACGATGACCAGCACAGCCGAGGCCCAGACCAGAGCGTTCATCACGCGGTTCCAGGTGCGGCGGGAGGCAGAAGCACTGTTATTCATCGCGCTTTCCTCCCTTCAGGACCACATTGAGCAGGATATTGATGCCCATGATAAAGACGAACAGCACCAGCGCAATGCTGAACAGCGCCTGTTTCTGCAGGCCGCTGGCGTAGCTCATCTCCTTGGCAATGGCGGTGGTCAGGAAGGTGACGCTGCGGAACAGGCTGTCCGGCATGTTGGGGCTGTTGCCAGCCACCATCATCACGGCCATGGCCTCGCCGATGGCGCGGCCGATGCCCAGCACGATACCGGCGGCAATGCCGCTCCTGGCAGCGGGGACGCTGACCTTGAACCAGGTCTCGACATCCGTTGCGCCCAGAGCCAGGCTGCCCTGCTCATACTCCGGCGGCACAGCGTTGAGCGCTGTGACCGACACCGACACGATGCTGGGCAGGATCATCACCGCCAGCACCACGATGGCGCTCAGCAGGCAGGCACCGGAGGCCTTGCCAAAGGTCCTGGCCACGGCGGGCACCAGCACCTGCATGCCCAGCAGGCCGAACACCACGCTGGGGATGCCGCTCAGCAGCTCAATGGCGGTCACGACCACGGTGCGCACCTTCGGGCCTGCGGCCTTGGAGAGGAACACCGCCGTCAGCAGGCCAATGGGCACACCGATCACGGTGGCACCCAGCGTGCCGTAAACGCTGGACAGGATGAAGGGCAGGATACCGTAGGCCGGGTCGGCGGCGGTGGAAGCCCACCGGGTGCCGAACAGGAACCGGAACAGCCCGATCTTCCGGATGGCAGGCACACCGGAGAGGACCATGTACACCGAGATCAGGAGCACACAGCCCACCGCCAGAATACCGCAGAGGAAGAAGATGAAGTTCATCACCGCTTCCAGCCACGCAGCAGGGGTTCTGGGGAGAGAGATCTTTTTGTTGTTCATAGCATCATTGCTTTCCGCAATTACTCATTCACAGGAACAGCACCGGCAGTGCGGATCAGGTCAGCAGCATCGGCACTGGTGGCAAAGTCGAAGAAAGCTTGTGCCTGCTCAGACAGAGCGACAGACTTGTTGGTGACGAACACGAAGGGACGCTGCACCTCGTAGCTGCCGTCCTTGACGGTCTCCTCGCTGCACTCCACGCCGCCAACGGTGACCATCTTCACGGTGTCGCCCACAGCGGACAGGGAAGCGTAGCCGATGGCCAGAGGGTTGGCCTCCACAGCGCTGATGACAGCGCCGGTAGCGGTCAGCTCCTGCGCGTACTTGCAGCTGTCCTTGACATCCACGATGCTCTCAAAGCCATCACGGGTGCCGGAGCCAGCCTCACGGCCGATCAGAACGATCTCGCCGTCGTCGCCGCCCACCTCAGACCAGTTGGTGATCTCGCCGGTGAACATCTGCTTGAGCTGGTCAACGGTCAGGTTCTCCACCTTGCTTGCATTGTTGACGATGATGGCAATGCCGTCCAGAGCGATGGTGGTGCCCTCCACGTCAGCCTTCTCGTCGTCCTTCAGGGCACGGGAGGACAGGCCGATGTCCAGGGTCTTATCGGCAGCACCGGTGATGCCTGCGCCGGAGCCGGTGGGGTCGTAGCTGACGGTGACACCCGGCTCAACCTCAGCAAAGCCTTCGGTCAGGGCGGCGATGACGTTCTTCATGGAGGTGGAACCACCGGCAGCAACGTTGCCGGACAGGGCAGCAGCGGTGGAAGATGCAGCAGAGCCTGCAGCGGTAGAAGAAGCTGCAGCAGAACCGCCGCAGGCGGTCAGGGCAGCAGCGGCAGCAACTGCACCGCAGACAGTAAGAAACGAACGACGTGTGATCTTTTTCATAATATTTGTCCTCCAAACATCCGGGTTTTCCGCTCCCGGCTCTTGTTTTCGTGTTCTCCTTGGGTACGGTACTATTGTATCCCAGTCGGTAAGCCGCTTCGACCACAAGCGGGAAAAATCGCGGTAAATTGTTTGGACATGTTTTTGCCCCAATGTAAAATTTGGGCGCAAAAAAGCCCGGGGTGCGGGTGCACCTCGGGCTTTTGGGGGATATTAGACTTTATCGACAGCGGAGACTGTCACTTTGCCGTCACTCGTCAGAACAAACTCGGCTGTCTTGCTTTGCAGGGTCACATACAGCTTGAAGGGTACGCCCTGCTTAAAAGAACCGTACCCACTGGCCTTTGCACGGAACTGCGGCACATAAGTCTTTGTCAGTTTAGAGGAGATCTCCTCTTTTCCATTGGTCAGTTCCAGCGCGGTCTTATCAATTTTTGCCGCAAAGACTCCGGCAAAATTGTATTTGATCTCGCTGGCTGCACCGTTGTACCGAATCCGCACATTGGGTTTGCAGAGGTAGCCGTTGGCGTTCTCATTGCCCACGACCTCATCACCAGTGACGGTCATGTTGCCGGTCATGGTCACTTCAAACTCACCCAGCCCGATGGTTGCGGACGGGATCTCGCTGCCGCCCCCATCACAGCCGGTGAGGACACCGGCGGCAGAAGCGGCCAGCACAGCGGCGGCAGAGGCTTTCAGAAAATCACGGCGGGAAAAAACATTGCGCATCAGAAATTCCTCCCATCTCAGATCTGGTTTGTTCCTATCACCATAGTACCATATTTACCCAGACTGTCAAGGGACAGAATTCAACCTCTCAGAACTGCACCTCCACGCCATCGGGGCGGTAGAAGGTGACGTTCCTGCGCCACTGGGGCTCGCCCATGGTGCGGCGGTAGCAGTCTGTCAGCTGCCGCACGGCTTCCTCGGGGCTGCGCACCTTTCCGCCGCAGCAGGGGAGCACCAGCACCCGGAACCAGGCATCAAAGAGATGCTCTGTCCAGCCGGTGTCCTTGGCCCCGCACCGGGCGTAAAAGCCCAGGCGGCGCACAGCCATGGCCTCGTCCTCGGCTTTTTCAGGGCACTCCGCTTCAATGAGGATGGCCTGCGCGCCCTTCTCGTGGTCAGGCAGGGCGGCCAGCAGAGCGGCTCCAATGCCGCCGGCCCGATACTGGGGCAGAACGGCAAAGTAGTCCAGCTGGCTCACCTCACAGCCCACGGGCCGCACCATCAACAGATACGCCACCAGCGCGTCGTCCTCATACACGCCCCAGGTGTGGGCGGTACCGGCGGCCTCGCTGTTCAGGATCATGCTCAGGGGCTTCAGCTCTCCGGCAGGAAAATCCCGGCGCATCTCGTTCAGGTAAACGTTCGTCAGCTCTTCGGCGGTCAGCAGCCGCCAGGTCAGGTTCTCGGGGTTCATACGATACGGGTCCCTTTCTGGTAGACAGCCTGAATATTCAATTCCTTGTCTGCCAGGATCACATTGCCATAGCGGCCTGCAGCCAGACTGCCGTAATCATTGTCGATGCCAATGCTCTTGGCGGGGTTTTCGCTGGCGGCGCGGACAGCGCTTTCCAGCGGGACGTTCATCTCCAGCACGGCACGCTTCATGCAGTCGTACAGGCAGGTGGCACTGCCCGCAATGGTGCCGGGGTGCTCAGTCAGGGTGGCGCGGGGGCCGCTGACCGTGACCGCCTGACCGCCCAGGCTGTACTGGCCGTCGGGCAGGCCGCAGGCCATCATGCTGTCGGCGATCAGGATGACATGGTCATCCCCGAAGGTGTTGAAGGTGAACCGCACCATGGCCGGGTGGATGTGGACGTTGTCGGTGATGAGCTCCACCTCCGCGCCCCGTTCCAGCGCCGCAATGATGGGGCCGGGCTCCCGGTGGGTGATGCCGGGCATGGCGTTGTACAGGTGGGTCATGTGGGTCGCGCCTGCGTCAAAGGCGGCGTTGGCGGTGTCGTAGCTGGTGCAGGTGTGGGCAATGGAGATCCGCACCTCGTCATGGCAGGCAGCAATGAACTCCAGCGCACCCGGCTCCTCCGGGGCGATATCCACCAGCTTGATCAGGCCGTTTGCCCGCTTCTGCAGGCGGCGGAACATTGCAACATCCGCCTTGTGGAGATACTCCGGGTTCTGGGCACCCACCTTGTTGGGGCTGATGAAGGGGCCCTCCATGTTGATGCCCACAAGGTCTGCGCCTCTGCCGTTCTGATGGGCGGCGGCAGCATCCATCACGCCGTTCAGGATCTCTTCCGAGAAAGTCATGGTGGCGGGGCAGATGGCCAGCACGCCCTTACCGGCCTCAAAATCGGCCAGGGTCTGGATGGCTTCTTCATTGCCGTCACAGAAATCCTTGCCCATAGCACCGTGGAAGTGGATGTCCACCAGGCCCGGCAGAGCGTAAGCGCCCTTGGCATCCACGATCTCCTCGCCTTCCTCCGGCTGTGCAAAGGGCACGATGCGCCCCTCCCGGATGGTCAGGCTCCCCTCCTCAAAGGTGTGGCGGGGGGTATAAATCAGAGCATTTTTGATGATCATATTCTTATTCTCACGCTTTCCTTCGTGCAACCTCTCAGTCGGGCTTGCGCCCGCCAGCTCCCCTTGTAGGGGAGCCTTTGGCAAAAAGATTCACTGAAATCGGCTGCCAAGGCCTCCCCTCATTAGGGGAGGTGGCATTGCGCAGCAATGACGGAGAGGTTTAATTACAGCAGGCTCAGTGCTTCCTCATCGGCCACAAGGATGCAGTCGGGGTGCATCTGCAGGATGGAGCCCGGGCACTCGGGGGTCACAGGGCCGGAAACGACTGCCTTGACCGCCTTTGCTTTTGCCAGACCGTTGGCCACCACCAGCACCTTGCGGGCCTGCATGATGGTCTTGATGCCCATGGTGTAGGCCTGCTTGGGCACCAGATCCTCGTTGCCGTCAAAGAAGCGCTTGTTGGCCTCGATGGTGGCAGGGGTCAGATTCACGCAGTGGGTCTCCAGCTCAAAGGCCTCGCCCGGCTCGTTGAAGCCGATGTGGCCGTTGGGGCCAAGGCCCAGCAGCTGCAGGTCGATGCCGCCCACGCTGTGGATGATCTCATTGTACTTTTTGCAGGCATCCGCAGCATCGGGGTTGGTGCCGTCGGGCAGGTGGATGGCCTCGGGGCGGATGTTGACCTTGTCAAACAGGTTCTTGTGCATAAAGCTCCAATAGCTTTCGGGGTGCTCCTTGGGCAGGCCGCGGTACTCGTCCAGATTGACGGTGGTGACCTCAGAGAAATCCAGGTCGCCCTTGTTGTACCAGTCCACCAGCTGAGCGTATGCGCCAACAGGGGTGCCGCCGGTCGCCAGACCCAGCACGCAGTTGGGTTTCATAATGACCTGTGCGGAGATGATGTTGGCAGCCTTGCGGGACATGTCCTTGTAATCCTTTGCACGAATGATCTTCATAATGGGGAACCTCCTGTTATTTTGCTTTGTTGTTTTCAGTATAGCACGTTTTCCGGCCAAAAGGGTAGCCGGTTTGTGAACAAAACAAAATGCCGCCGAAAGCGGGGCGTAAACGCCCGCCCTCGGCGGCATTTTTACAGTTTGGGAATGGATGCGGAAGCAACCAGCCTTCCGCGCAAAAGCGTGCTCAGAAGGATGCTTACAGCATCTTCTTCAGCTCATCATACACGAACTGCACCTTGGTGCCGATGATGACCTGGCAGGTGGTCTTGTCGGGGCGGATGACGCCGGCAGCACCGGCAGCCTTCACAGCCTTCTCATCCACAGCGGTGTAATCCTTAATGGTGAAGCGCAGGCGGGTAGCGCAGTAGTCCACGCTGGAGACGTTCTCCTTGCCGCCGATGGCCTTCAGCACGCCAGCAGCAACCTCAGTATAGTTGTTGTTGGCCAGAACGACCTTCTTCTCAGCCTCTTCGGCATCCTCGTCCTCACGGCCGGGGGTCTTCAGGTCGAACTTGGTGATGGCGAAGTAGAACACGAAGTAGAACACCACGAATGCAGCGATGCCCAGAGGAATGATCATCCAAGTCTTAGCAGCTGCGGGCAGGGAAGCGGAGAACACCAGGTCGGTAGCACCTGCGGAGAAGCAGAAGCCAGCACGGAAACCGGAGTAGTAGGTGATGATGGTGAAGATGCCGTACAGAGCGGAGTACACAACGTACAGCGGGAAGCACAGGAACATGAAGCCGAACTCGAAGGGCTCGGTAACGCCGCAGACGAAGGCGCAGATGGCAGCGGACAGAACCAGACCGATGGCAGCCTTCTTGTTCTTGGCGGTACGAACCATGGCCAGTGCAGCACCGGCGATACCGAACATCATGCAGGGGAAGAAGCCGGACATGTACATACCCAGGCTCCAGCCCACGTCAGCAGAGGTCTCGCCTGCCCAGAAGTGGGACAGGTCGCCCAGGCCGATGGTGTCGAACCAGAACACGTTGTTCAGAGCGTGGTGCAGGCCGGTGGGGATCAGCAGACGGTTCAGGAAGGCGTAGATGCCAGCGCCGATGCCGTCCATGCCAGCGATACCGTTGCCAATGGCGACCAGTGCATCGAAGATGACGGGCCAGACGAACAGCAGAACGACAGAAACAACGATGGAGATCAGGCCGGTGGCGATTGCAACGAAGCGCTTGCCGGAGAAGAATGCCAGCCAGTCAGGCATCTGAGTGCTCTTGAACTTGTTGTAGCAGGCTGCACCCACCACAGCGGCCAGGATGCCGATGAAAGAGTTGCCGGCCACCTTCTGGAAAGCGATGTAGGTAGCGGTACCCTCTTCCAGAGTGCGCACCATGCTGACCACGCCGGGGCTCAGCAGCTGCTGCATCATCAGGTAGCTGACCAGGCCAGCCAGACCAGCGGTACCGTCGTGGTCATCAGCCAGACCAACAGCGGCACCAATGGCGAACAGCCATGCCATGTTATCGATCAGAGCGCCGCCTGCCTTGACCAGCAGGAAGCCAACGGTGTATGCTGCACCGGAAGTCGGTGCACCGGGAACGCCCATAACGCCCGGAGCGAGGGCATAACCAAGACCCATCAGGATGCCGCAGATCGGCAGCACAGCGACGGGAAGCATCAGAGCTTTGCCCAGTTTCTGGAGATACTTCATCATAAGACACATTCCTCCTTAAAGAATGTTGTTGTTATGGAGGCCTCTGGTTGCAGGCTGTCCATAATTGCGTAACAATATTTTAACACATCCTCCGAAAAAAAGAAATAGGGTCTGCGCCTGTTTTCGCAATTTTGCACCAAAAATCCTTGAATTCGCATCTTTCGTGAAAAACTTTTTGGAATTATTGCGCATTTCAGAGCAGGATTTTGAAAAAACTTTTCTTTTACCCTTTCTCCCCAAACCGCTTGCATCCCGCGCCGGAATCGGGTACTATACTTATAAATAAAAACACAAGACCCAGGGAGGTTCTTTTTTATGGAATGGACAGATATCCGCCTGACCGTGGCCAAGGCCGATGCCGACAATGCCGAGGCTGTTGCCACCATGATCGCCGAAGGCGGCATCTATATCGAGGATTACAGCGACATCGAGCAGCAGGTGGCCGAGATCGCCCATGTGGATCTGATCGAGCAGGAGCTGCTGGACAAGCCCCGCGACACTGTGATCATCCACATGTATCTGGAGCCGGGCGCTTCCCCCGTGGAGACGCTGGCCCTCATTCAGGCCCGGATGGAAGCGGCAGGCATCGCCTACACCGTGGAGACCGAGGGCGTGGAGCAGGAGGACTGGCAGAACGGCTGGCGCAAATACTACCACCCCATGGACATTGGCAAACGGCTGGCCATCGTGCCCTCCTGGCAGGAGTATGACACCGACCGCGTCAAGCTGATCCTTGACCCCGGCCTTGCCTTTGGCACCGGCGGCCACGAGACCACCAGCCTCTGCCTGGAAGCGCTGGACGAGCGGGTGCGCGGCGGTGAGCGGGTGCTGGACATCGGCACCGGCAGCGGCATCCTTGCCATTGCCGCCCTCAAGCTGGGCGCAGGCAGTGCCGAGGGTGTGGACATCGACCCCGTGGCCGTGCGCACCGCAGGCGAGAATGCCGCCCTGAACGGCGTGGCCGACAAGCTGACCGTTCTGGTGGGCGACCTGTCCGACAAGGCCAGCGGCAGGTACGATATCATCACCGCCAACATCGTGGCAAACGCCATCATCAGCCTTGCCCCCGCCGTGCCCGGCCTGATGGCCGAAAATGCCGCCTTTATCGCCAGCGGCATCATCGACAGCCGCAAGGACGAGGTGATCACCGCTCTGGAAGCCGCCGGCCTGACCGTGCAGGAAGTGAAGGAGAAGCGCGGCTGGGAGTGTATTATTTGTAAAAAATAAACCTCTCCGTCATCGCTGCGCGATGCCACCTCTCCTAGTAGGAGAGGCAAGTCAGCAGCAACGTAAACTTGGCTCCCCTACTAGGGGAGCTGGCGCGAAGCGCCTGAGAGGTTTTGTACCTAAGGAGAATTTATGCCTCACCGTTATTTTACAACCGAAATCTCCAATGGCACCGCCACCCTGCGGGGGGCCGATGCCCATCATCTTTCCCGCGTGATGCGGGGCAAGCTGGGGGACACTGTCATCTTATGTGACGGCAACGCCGTGGAATACACCGCCACCATCACCGGCTTTGGGCCGGAGACTGTGGAGTTCAGCGTGGAGCCGGGCTATCCCAGCGCCGCCGAACCCAGCGTGGAAGTGACTCTGTTCGTGGGTTACCCCAAGCAGGACAAGCTGGAGCAGGTCATCCGCCACGGCGTGGAGCTGGGCTGCACCCACTTCGTGCCCTTCTTCAGCCGGTACTGCGTGGCTGCCCCCAAAAAGGAGGAGCAGAAAAACGAGCGCTACAACCGCATCGCCTTTGAAGCCGCCAAGCAGTGCGGCCGGGGCGTGCTGCCGGATGTCGCCCTGCCCCTGCCCAACTTCGGGGCTCTCTGCCGCAGTCTGGAAGGGTACGACCTCGTGCTCTTCTGCTACGAGCTGGGCGGCGCGCCCCTGCGCCAGCTGCTGGCAGACGCACAGCCTGCCGACGGCCATCGGCTGAAGATCGCCCTCATCACCGGTGCCGAGGGCGGCTTTGCCGTGGAAGAGGCCGAAATGGCCGCCAATGCCGGTGTGAAAACCGTCGGCCTCGGCCCCCGCATCCTCCGGTGCGAGACCGCCCCGCTGGCGGTGCTCTCTGCCGTGATGACCCTGACGGGCAACCTGGAGTAATTTTTATTTCCACATATACAAAAAGGACGGCGCATGCCGTCCTTTTTGTTTACTTTATTTTCGCGTTCATCAGCGCTTTTTTTACCTCAATGAGGTTTTGCGGGCTGACCGAGAAGCTCCGCAGGCCCAGCTGCAGATATTGCAGGGTGTTGGCCGGATTGCCCACCGCGCTGCCGCAGATGGTCACGGGGATCCCGCCCTCCCGGGCAGCCTCCACCACCATGCGGATGAGCTTTTTCATTGCGTGGCTGGCCGGGCGGTAGTAGCGCTCGGCAATGGAGATATCCCGATCCACCGCGTGGGTGTACTGGGTCAGATCGTTTGTCTCAATGAGGAAGAAATTGCACCCATGCTCCACGAATTCCTCTGCCGTCAGGCAGGCCGAGGGCACCCCGAACATCACACCAAAGGGCGTGTCCGGGTCAAACTCCTCCCCGCGCTCCCGCAGCAGCTGGCGGCAGTGCGCTACCAGCCGCATGGCTTCGTCCCAATCCTCGAGGTTGGTCACCATGGGGAACATGACCCGCAGGGGGCCGTGGGCTGCCGCCCGGAGCAGGGCGCAGATCTGCGTTTCAAACTGATGGGTCTGGCGCAGGCTGCTGCGGATGCCCCGCAGGCCCAGCTTGGAGGATTCCAGCCCCCGATGGATATCGGCCATGGCGCGGTCCACACCAAAATCAAAGGTGCGCACTGTTACCACACCGCCCTTTGCGGCGGCAATGCAGGATTGATAGAACACGAACTGCTCCTGCTCGTCCACCGGGCGGCCCGGCAGCATCATATAGCCGCTGCGCAGCAGGCCCACGCCGGAAGCGCCTGCCTGCAGCGCCGATTCAATATCCTCCTGCCCGTAGCAGTTGGCCAGGAGCTCAAACGGCACATCATCCTTTGTCCGGTTGGGCAGGGCGCTGATGCGGGCGGCTTCCTCGCTCTCCCACTGCAGCTCGCAGATGCGGCTGACCGCCTGCTGGCGGGTGTTGGCATCCGGATCCAGGATGCACTCGCCGTTGTTGGCATCCAGCACCACGGTGCGGCCATCGCAGTCGTCCAGAAACGCCTGCCCCACCTGCACCACGCAGGGAATGTGCATGGCCCGCGCAATGATCGCCGCGTGGCTCTGCTTATTGCCCTCCGAAGTGATGATGCCCAGGATCATCCCCGCCGGAACGCTGAACAGATCGCTGGGCATCAGCATCTCTGCCGCCAGGATCACCGGGTGATCCAGTGCCAGCCAGACCCGGGGACGGTTGGTCAGCACGTTCACCACGCGGCGGGCGGCATCCAGAATATCCGCACTGCGCAGCTGCATGTAGGCGTTGTCCTCCATGGCAGCAAGCCGCTCTGCATAGCGGTTGCCCACACGGTACATGGCCTCGGCAGCGCTGATGCCCGCCTTGATCTGGAATCCGACCTCGTTCATAAAGCCTTCGTCTTCCAGCATCATGCTCTGGAACAGGAAGATGGCCTGCTCCGTGGGGCCGCTGCGGTCTGCCATGCCGTCCAGCTCGCGCTGGGCTGTCCGGACAGCGTTTTCCAGCAGGCGCTGTTCCCGTTCCGCGTTGAACGGCCCGGCAGAAAAATTTTCGTGCCAGCGCTCCAGCCGGCTCACCTGTCCCATCACAAGGCCCGGCGAGGCGCTGTGTCCCTGATAGACCTTCATTCTTCGATCACCTCCGGCAGTATCGGCCCGGTAAGGGCACGGCAGACCAATGCCTGTAAGAACGTATTGGGCAGCAGAGCGGCCCGTGCGGCCTGTGCCGCATTGCCGCTGCCCTCAAACAGGGGCGCAAAGCTCTCAATGCGCTCCCGGTCGCATTTTTCCAAAAAGGCTTCCGCCAGTGTCCGGGTGGTATAGAACACGGTGGGGTCCACGCCCGCGTCCTCGGCGGCAGCTTCCAGCGGGGCCAGCTGGGCATCCTTCATGTTGGCCAGCAGCAGTGCCGCATCCGCTGTCAGGGTCACGGGGTATTTTTCCCGCACCGTCTTCTGTACCTGCTGGAATTTCCACGCAAAGGCGGCGGCATCCTCACAGCTCTCGGCGCTGGAGGAAACCGCATAGGCGCAGCCCCGCAGGTATCCCATGGCGCGGCGGGTATCGTAGTAGCCCAGCTCCATGTTCCGTCTGGCGGTATCGGGGTCAAAGTGGAGGATATCTCCCAGCTCCCAGTAACTGCGGATCATGGTGGTGGGCAGGCCGGTGCGATTGGGCAGGGTGATGCCCACCCCTTCCAGATCAACACAGACCAGTTCCTCCGCGCCCATCTTCTGGGCCAGCGCGGTGGGCATATTGTCCCGGTAGCCGCCATCCAGGAACTGCACCCCGTCGATCTGCTTTGCCCGCAGGGCGGGGAAACAGGCGGCCGAGGCCAGCAGGTAATCCTTCACCTTGCCCGCCGGGATATCCTCCAGCGTCAGCTCCCGGGGCTTCAGCCCCCGCTTTTCCACGGTGACAAGGCCGAACCGGATGGGCGAAGCCCGCAGGGCATCCTCATCCAGCACCCGCTCCACGATCTCTTCCAGCGGGGTCACGTCCATGCCGCCGTCCCGCACCACTTCCCGCAGGAAGGCGTGCAGCTCAGAGAGGTCGGCATTTTCCTCCGGCAGCTCCATCACATCCTGGCTGCGGATGCTCATCCACATATCCCGGGCCGTTTCGTACAGGTCCAGCGCAAACATGGCACCGTTCAGGCTGCCCACACTGGTGCCGGTGATGATCTGGGGCCGCCAGCCCAGCTCGGTCAGGGCACGCCACACACCCACCTGATAGCTGCCGCGCGCACCGCCGCCTGCCAGCACCAGTGCCTTGACCGGGGTATCATTCTGTGCCATCTGGAACGCCTCCTAGTCATTCTTTGGAAATCTGTCAAAAGTATACCATATTTTCCGGAAAAATTCTCCCTGTTTTTGGAACAAAATCCATGGTATAATTTTGTTAACTTGTGTGAAACGATGGTGGAGGTAAAACAATGCACTGCAACAACTGGATCTTTGATATGGACGGCACCCTGACCGACAGCATGACCGTGGTATGGGAGGGTGCACCCGATGCCCTGCTGGCCCGCTATGGCCGCACCCCAAAATCCGACCTCCACAAAACGCTCCTGACCATGGGCATGGCCGATGGCGCGGCCTACCTCATCCGGGAGTATGACCTGCCCCTGAAAATGGAGGACTACAACGACGTGATGTGGGATGTTATCACAAAGCTCTACGAGACCGTGGCGCTCAAGCCCGGCGTGCGGGAGCTGCTGGCCCGCCTGAAGGCCGAGGGTGCCCGCATGTGCATCTGCTCCAACACCTGGAGCGCCCAGTGCCGCACCGTGCTCACCCGTTTGGGCATCGATGAATATTTCGACTTCTATGTGGAGGCACAGGGGGCGCTCCACAAGAGCAGGCCGGATGTATTTTTCCAGACCCTTGCACGCCTGGGCGGCACTGACCCCGACCGGTGCGTTGTCTGTGAGGATTCCCTCTACGCCGCCCGCACCGCCCACGATGCAGGCTTCCGCGTCATCGGCATCGCCGATGCCGCCAGCAAGTCCGATGAGCCCGCCCTGCGGGAGGTCAGCGATCAGTTCCTGACCGACTGGACGGAGCTGGACTGGGACAAAGTATGACCCTGCACCACGCAGAAAGCGGTCCGCAGATGCAGGCCGCTTTCTTTTTTGTATGATAGACCTATCCTTCCAGAAACGCCCGGAACGCCGCCCTTACGGCGGGTTCGCGCCCCCGGGGGATGGGCACCCGTGCCCCGCTGCGCATCCAGAGCTCCCCGGAGGAGAGCTGGGCGGCGGCGGCAAGGTTGACCACATAGGAGCGATGGGGCTGCAGAAAACGGGCATCGGCCAGCAGGGGCTTTGCTACCTCGGAAAAGGGCACCCGCAGGGAGAGGGAGGCCACGTCCTCGCCGCTGGCAAGGTGGTAGTGCACCACATGGTGGGTGCACTCCAGATACTCGATGTCCGCAAAGGGCAGGGCCCGCAGACCCATGGCCGTGGTGACCGGGATGACCGGGCCGTATTCCGGCTCGGTGGCCCGGTCCAGCAGGGCTGTCAGCTGCTCCGGACGGAACGGGATATGCAGGTACTGCATCGCGTCCACCCGGAACGCTTCGTAGGCATAGGCCGTGGTGTGGGCCAGAAAGGCCAGCGGGGCCCGCACGCCCCGGCGGCGCAGCTCTGCAGCCGCCTGCAGGCCGCTGCACGGGTTGGCGGCAGGCAGCTCAATGAGGTAGAGCTCGTACCGGGAGCCTGCTTTCTCCTGCTGCAGCAGGGCCGCTGTGCTTTCCAGCTGCTCCACAATGCAGGCATCGGCCCGGCGGGCATAATATTCCATGCAGTGGCGCTGCACCCGGCCCCGCAGCACAGGGTCCGGGCTGCACACCGCAATGTGAAAGATCATATCCGCTCCTCCTTTCCCTCTGCACAGCGCTTGATTTTTGCGCCGTGAGGGAGTATTATGGACGAAAAAAGAAATGGGGGACACCGCCATGGATCAGCCGCTCGTCAGCATCATCCTGCCCGTATACAACGCTCAGAACCATCTGGCCCGCTGCATCGGCAGCATCCTGAACCAGACCTATAAAAACATCGAACTCATCATCCTGAACGATGGCTCCAAGGATCACAGCCTGCCCGTGTGTGAGGAATTCCGCGCCAAGGACAGCCGCATCGTGCTGGTGGACAAGGAGAATTCCGGCGTGTCCGACACCCGCAACCTGGGCCTGAAGCTGGCCGGGGGCGAGTATGTTCAGTTCGTGGACAGCGATGACTATATCGACCCGGATTTCACCCGGCATCTGGTGGAAGCCGCCGAGGCGCACCACGCAGACCTTGTGATTGCGCCCTACAAGATGGTGATCCCCGCCGGGGCCACAAAGCCCGAGCAGGTGCTGGAAAAGCTGGAGGACAATCTGGGCGTGATGAGTGTTGCCCGGCCCCCTGAGGTGCGGGAATACGGTTTCCTGCCCGCCGGGGTCTACGACAAGGACACCTTTGCCCTGCGGCTGATGGACAAGCCCGCCTCCTATTTTTACAGCGTGCTCTGGAACAAGCTCTACCGCCGCATCCTGCTCACCGGCAATGACATCCAGTTCACCAGCGAGCTGAAATGGGCCGAGGATCTGGTGTTCAACATGCAGTATATCCAGTATGCCGAGACCTTCGTCTCCATTGACAAAGCCGGTTACTACTACGTCCAGAATCCCCAGAGCATCTGCCACACCCAGATCAACCCGGCCTCCATCGTGCAGAACAAGATCCAGACGTTCCGGTATTATAAAGACCTCTACACCCGCCTTGGAATGTACGAGGAGGTGCGGCCCCAGCTGTACAAGTTCCTGGTGGATATCGCCGAGAGCACCTACCCCTCCGGCCCCTTCAAAAAGATCATTGAGGAAGCCAAGGAATATTGGAAAAACCGGAAAGAATAAACCAAAATCGGGAGACCCCCTGCGGGGTCTCCCTTTTTTGTGGTTATGCTCCGATGGCAGCGCACTTCTTTGCCAGCCAATCCCGCTCTTCTTCATTCAGGCGGGGAGCCAGCTTCTCAAACACCTCGCGGTGGTAGGCGTTCAGCCAGTCCAGCTCGTCCCGGGTCAGGACACCGGGCACCACAGGAGAGGTGGCAATGGGCACAAAGGTCAGCGGACGGAAGGCCAGGAAGGTGCCGTACTGGTTGTCGGCCTTGTGGTAGCACTCCAGCACGTTCTCAATGCGGATACCCACCTGACCGGCCTCGTACACGCCCGGCTCATCGGTGACGATCATGCCCGGCTGGAACACCGTGGTGTTGCGGCCGTTCAGGGAGTGGGGACCCTCGTGGACGTTGCCCACAAAACTGACGCTGTGGCCGGTGCCGCAGCGGTAGTTGATGAGGTGCTGCCACAGCGGCTCACGGGCGATGGTATCCAGCATGTGGCCGTCGCAGTAGTTCAGCCAGACAGCCTTTGCAATGTCGATGTGGCACTGCAGGGTCCAGGTGTAGAACAGCTTTTCGTCCTCGGTCAGCTCACCCAGCGGGTAGGTACGGGTAATATCGGTGGTGCCGTCCAGATAGGTAGCACCGCTGTCCACCAGCAGGAAGCCCTTGCGCTCCAGCCGGGCATGGTCCTCCTCGGTGGCGTGGTAGTGCATCATGGCAGCGTTTCCACCGTAGGCGGCAATGGTGCCAAAGCTCTCCACGATGAACTTGTCCTGTGCAGAGCGGTACTTGTGGAGGATCTCGTCCACAGTCAGCTCAGTCAGCTCTTCCCCGGCAGCCAGGCGCTCTTCCAGCTCCTTCTGGAACCGCACCATGGCAACCGCATCCCGCAGATGGGCTTCGCGGTCGTGAGCCAGCTCGACCTCATTCTTCACACCCTTCATGGGCAGCAGGGGATCGGCCTCATCCTTCACAGTCAGGGCGGTGTTGTTCTGCAGGGTCTCGTAAACGGCAAAGTTCACGGATGCAGGGTCAGCCAGCACGGTCTGGGGCTCGGTCTCAGCGGCCAGGAACTTGAGCACGTCATCGTACTCCTGGATCTCCACGCCGTTGGCCTTGAGCTCTGCGGCAGCTTCCGCACCCAGACGTGCGGTGTTGATGAAGAGCACCGCGCGCTCCGGGGTCACATAGCAGTAGGACATGGCATAGGGGGTGCACTGGATATCCATGGCGCGCAGGTTCAGCAGCCAGGCCAGATTATCCAGCTTGCCCACCAGCTGTGCGGTGCAGCCCAGCTCCTTGAGCCTGCCGCGCAGGCGCTCCAGCTTTTCGGCAGGGGAGAAGCCTGCATACTCCTTGGGCAGGATCCATGCCGGGGTGGCAGGCAGGGCGGGGCGGCCCTCGGTCCACAGCTCATCCTCAAGGTTCAGGGTCTTGATGGTGCCCTTCTTGGCATCCAGCTTCTTCTGCACGCCGCGCACCAGCCCGCAGGAAGCGGTCAGGCCGCACAGGCCCAGCACGCCGTTCTCCGGCAGCACCTTGCCGCAGTATTCCTCCACGGTGGGCACGCCCGGCTCACCCATCCGCATCAGCTGGATCTCTGTACCGGCGATCTCCTTTTCCGCCTGCACAAAGTAGCGGCCGTCTGCCCAGACAGCGCTCTCGGTGGGGGTGACGACGAAGTTGGAGTTTTCGCCGTGGAAGCCGGAGAAATAGGTCAGGGAGGTGTAATGGTCGGGCAGGTACTCGCTGGAATGCGGGTCACCCACCGGAATCAGATAAACGTCCACGCCGTTGGCCTTCATGGCAGCCCGCAGGGCGGCCAGACGCTCAGGAACCGTGTTCATGCTCATAATAAAAAGCCTTCTTTCTTCCATCTATCTGCCGGAAAAACGTCCGGCGGCGGGGGTCACTGTGTCTTATTGTACCATCACTCCGGGCAGAATGCAATTCACCGGCAGCGAAAAGCCCCCGCCGGGGCATCAGCACTCAGGCGGGGGCAGAAAGCACGGTCACTGCACATTCTTTTTTGCAAGATCTTTGGTGTACAGGGCACGGGTGGCGTTCAGCACAGCCAGCACCATCACGCCCACATCGGCGAAGATGGCGGTCCACATGCTGGCCAGACCCAGCGCACCCAGCACCAGGCAGGCGAACTTGATCGCCAGAGCAAACACGATGTTCTGATACACGATGCGCAGGGTGCGGCGGGCAATGCGCATGGCCAGCGCGATCTTGGCCGGGTCATCGTCCATCAGGACAACGTCAGCGGCCTCGATGGCAGCATCGGAGCCCAGAGCACCCATGGCGATGCCCACATCCGCACGGGACAAAACCGGGGCATCGTTGATGCCGTCGCCCACAAAAGCGAGGTTTTCTTTGGGCTGCTTTGCAGCGAGGAGCGTTTCGATCTGGTCCACCTTGTCGCCGGGCAGCAGGCCTGCATGGTATTCATCCAGACCCAGCTCGGCGGAAACGGCCTTTGCCACAGGCTCCGCGTCGCCGGTCAGCATGACCGTCTTGCGGACACCAGCCTGTTTCAGGCCCTTGATGGCAGCGGCACTGTGGGGTTTGACCACATCAGCGATGAGCAGATAGCCTGCATATCTGCCCTCCATGGCAACATGGACGATGGTGCCCGGCTCGGTGATCTCGGGAGCTGTCAGGCCCAGCTTTGCCATCAGGCGGGCGTTGCCGGCGGCGACGGTTTTGCCGTCCACCTTTGCGGTCACGCCGTGGCCGCCCAGCTCCTGCACATCGGTCACACGGTTGGGGTCAATGTCCTTACCGTAAGCGTTCTTGATGCTCAGGGAGATGGGGTGCTTGGACCAGCTCTCGGCCAGAGCGGCGGCTTCCACAAGGGCATCCCCGGTCACGCCGTTTTCGGGGTGGATGCCCACCACCTTGAAGGTGCCCTGGGTCAGGGTGCCGGTCTTATCAAACACCACGATGCCGGTGCGGGCCAGCTCTTCCAGATAGGTGGAGCCCTTGACCAGGATGCCGCAGGCAGACGCACCGCCGATGCCGCCGAAGAAGCTCAGCGGGATGGAGATGACCAGAGCGCAGGGGCAGCTGATGACCAGGAAGGTCAGGGCGCGGTAGACCCAGTCACCGAAGCGGGCGGGCTGGCCCATCAGCAGCAGAACGATGGGGGGAACAAAGGCCAGCGCCAGTGCGCCGTAGCAGACGGCGGGGGTGTAGACCCGGGCAAAGCGGGTGATGAAGTTCTCGGTGCGGGCCTTCTTCATGCTGGAATTTTCCACAAGGTCGAGGATCTTGGAAACGGTAGACTCACCGAACTCCTTGGTGGTCCGCACCTTCAGCAGGCCGGTCATGTTCACACAGCCGCTGATGACCTCATCGCCGGAACGGACATCCCGGGGCAGGCTCTCGCCGGTCAGGGCGGCAGTGTTCAGGGCAGAAGTTCCCTCCACGATGATGCCATCAATGGGCACCCGCTCGCCGGGCTGGACCACGATCACGGTGCCCACCTCCACATCATCGGGGTCCACCTGCTCCAGTTTGCCGTCCTCGTCCTCAACGTTGGCGTAATCGGGGCGGATATCCATCAGGCTGGAAATGCTCTGGCGGCTCTTGCCCACGGCCACGCTCTGGAACAGCTCGCCGATCTGGTAGAAGATGATAACGGCACAGCCCTCCACATAATCGCCCAGCGCAAACGCGCCCACGGTGGCAACAGCCATCAGGAAGCACTCGTCAAAGGGCTGGCGGTTCCTGATGCCCAGCAGTGCCTTGCGGAGCACATCCCAGCCGACCACCAGATAGGGGATGCAGTAGAGCAGCAGCTCCACCGGCGTGGGAAACTGGGGCAGCAATTTGAGGATGAGCACCAGCACCAGAGCAGCAATGATCCGGTACAGGTTCTTCTTCTGCTTTTTATTCATATCTGTACTCTCCTTTTTTCTGGGTTCTGGGCCGCAATGCGCCGCGGCGGGCGGGGGTGGATTCAACAGGTTTTCCCCACGGGATAGACTTTTCCACGTTTTCCCCTGAGTTTTCCACGGACTTTTCCCGGAGAAAACCTGCTTTTTCGCGTTTCTTTTTGCACTTTTTCGCAGAAGTTGTTGAAAACCCGGTGGAAACTGTTGAAAACCCGTTTTCTTTTCCACAGTTTCCCACACCGGCCTTTGGGCCGTTCTGCCCGAAAAATGTGCTACAAAAAGCTCCCCCGCAGGGGAGCCGCACCGGAGTTACAAACCCCTGTTTCCTCAGATATCGAAGATCTCGCAGTCGTCCTCGACCTTTTTGCAGGCAGCCAGAACGTTCACCATGGTGTTGTGGGGGTCTGCACCCTCAGCAAACTCGACCTTCATCTTCTGGGTCATAAAGCTGACGGTAGCCTGTGCCACGCCTGCAACGGTGTTGGCGGCATCCTCCATCTTCTGGGCGCAGTTTGCGCAGTCAACTTCGATCTTGTAGCTCTTCTTCATCATAAGTACCTCTCTTTATTTTATATGGACCTCTCAGGCACGCCTTGTGCGCCCGGAGGCAGTGTACTGCGTTTTCCGTTTACTCCTCAATGTGGTCCATGCCCATCGAGAGGATGCTTCTCACATGGTCATCATCCAGTGCATAGTAAACGGTTTTGCCATCCCGGCGGAAGCGCACGAGCTTGGTATCCTTGAGCACCCGGAGCTGGTGGCTCACTGCCGACTGGCTCAGCTGCACCGCGTTGGCAATGTCCTGCACGCAGAGCTCATTGTCATGCAGCGCATATAAGATCTTGATGCGGGTGGAGTCGCCGAACACCCGGAACAGGTCGGCCAGCTCATACAGCACCTCGTCATCCGGCATCACCACCGGTTCCGTGTTTTCCTGCTCCGCCGGGGTCATCTGCTCCAATCCGATCATGTCCGTTCTCCTTTTGCCGTGCTTTACATGAACGTCTGTTCATGTGTTCATGTTATCATGCAGAAGAGCTTCTGTCAAGGGGTTTTGCAAAGTTTTCTGCGCTCCTCTCAAAATCATCGAAAAAAGCCGCAAAAAACGCCCAAACGGAAGGAGATTTGCAGAAAAAAACGCCCAAACAGGTGCATCTGTGCCAAAAGTGTGGTATTCTAACAATGTATTTCTAAATTTTCGCCTTCGGGCATCTGGAAAGGACGTATTTTTATGTTGGAAGCTGGAATCCGCGGCGAGCAGAGTGTCGCCGTTACTGCCGAGAACACTGCAAAGACCATGGGCAGCGGTACGCTGGATGTGTTTGCCACCCCCGCGCTGGTGGCACTGGCCGAAAAGACCTGCTGGATGAGCGTTGCCGCCGCGCTGGACGAGGGCTGCGGCACCGTGGGCACCCGGCTGGAGCTGGAGCACAGCGCCCCCACCCCTGTGGGCATGACCGTGACCTGCGAAAGTGAGCTGACCGCCGTGGAGGGCCGCAAGCTGGTGTTCAAGGTCTCCCTGCACGACGAGAAAGGCCCTGTGGGCGGCGGCGTGCACGAGCGGTTCATCATCAACAACGCCAAGTTTGCCGCAAAGGCAGAGGCGAAGAAGGGGTAACGGCCTCGCCCTCTCAGTCAGCGCCGTTGGCGCTGCCAGCTCCCCCAAAGGGGGAGCCTTTGGCATTGTGGGCAGGCTGACCGTGCAGATACAGCGGCACTCTGTCCTCTTCCATCACCTGCGCTTCCGCCTTTTGCTGGGCGGCGGTCAGCAGGCGGATGGCCTGTTCGTTGGCGCGGAACAGCTCAAAATACAGCGCTTTATAATCCGGCGTGGCGGCGGCCCCCTTTCCGTTTGCAATAGGGATAGTCTGCCCCGGGCCGGGACAAAAAATCAAGTGAGGAATCATTTATGAAAAAGACAAATCTCTCCTGGGTGGGGGCACTGCTGGTGTTTGCCCTGCTGCTGTGGTGCACCGCAGCCACCCCCGGCACCATTGCCGACCCGGCCAGCTACGCCCCCGCGGTGTACAGCTCCATGCTTTCCCTGCTGCCGCCGGTGGTGGCCATTGTGCTGGCCCTGAACACCAAGGAGGTCTACACCTCCCTGCTGGTGGGCATTGCCACCGGCGCGCTGCTCTTTGCCAACGGCAACCTGGAGCTGGCGCTCAACACCCTGTTCTTCAACGAGGACGGCGGCATGGTTGCCAAGCTCTCTGACAGCAGCAACGTGGGCATTCTGGTTTTTCTGGTGATGCTGGGCATTCTGGTGGCCCTGATGAACAAGGCCGGCGGCAGCGCCGCCTTTGGCCGCTGGGCCTCCACCCACATCCACACCCGGGCCGGGGCACAGTTTGCCACCCTGATTCTGGGCGTGCTCATTTTTGTGGACGACTACTTCAACTGCCTGACCGTGGGCTCCGTGATGCGCCCCGTGACCGACCGGCAGAAGGTCTCCCGCGCAAAGCTGGCCTACCTCATTGATTCCACCGCCGCCCCGGTGTGCATCATTGCGCCGGTGTCCAGCTGGGCCGCCGCCGTTACCTCCAGCGTGCCCGAAGGCTCCGGCATCAACGGCTTTACCATGTTCCTGCGCACCATTCCCTATAACTATTACGCCCTGCTGACCGTTGTGATGAGCCTGTTCCTCATCTTCACAGGCACGGACTACGGCTCCATGAAGCAGCACGAGGACAATGCCCGGGCCGGTGACCTTTTCACCACGGCTGACCGCCCCTACGGCGACGATGTGGATGCCGAGGACGATGCCCACGGCCATGTCATTGATCTGGTGGCACCGGTGCTGGTGCTGATCGCGGCCTGCATCTTTGGCCTGATCTACACCGGCGGCTTCTTTGAGGGCGTGGACTTCATCACCGCCTTCTCCGACTGCAACGCCTCCGCCGGTCTGGTGCTGGGCAGCAGCATTGCCCTGATGTTCACCTTTGTGTTCTACCGTGTCCGCAGCGTGATGACGTTCCAGGATTTTGCCGCCTGCATCCCCGAGGGCTTCAAGGCCATGGTCAGCCCCATGCTGATCCTGTCCCTGGCCTGGACGCTTTCCGGCATGACCAACCTGCTGGGTGCAAAATATTACGTTGCCAACCTGCTGGGCGGCTCCGCTGCCGCCCTGCAGTACCTGCTGCCGGTCATCATCTTCCTGGTGGCGGTGTTCCTGGCCTTTGCCACCGGCACCTCCTGGGGCACCTTCTCCATCCTGATCCCCATTGTCTGCCACGCTTTCCCCCAGGGCGAGATGCTGGTGGTCTCCATTGCGGCCTGCCTGTCCGGCGCTGTGTGCGGCGACCACTGCTCTCCCATTTCCGACACCACCATCATGGCCTCTGCCGGTGCGCATTGCAGCCATGTGAACCATGTTTCCACCCAGCTGCCCTACGCCATTACCGCCGCTTCCTGTTCCGCCGCGTGCTATGTGATCACCGGCCTGACCCAGATGTTCCTGGGCAGCAGCGCCAGCCTGTGGACCTCGCTGATCCTGCTGGGCGTTGCCATTGTGCTGGAGCTGGTGGTGCTGAACATTCTGCGCGTAAAGCTGGGCAAAAAGACCAAAGCGTGATATACTAAAGGAAATTGAGTGTTCGAAGGGAGACCGTACCATGCTGGAAAAAGCATTCAACGATGTCTATACCAAGTTCAAGCTCCATTTCTACCAGAACGTGTTCCAGCGCTTTGCCACCCGTGAGGCGACCCTGACCACGGTGGAATCCTTTTGCATGGAGGGCATTATGGCCATGGGGGAGCCCACCATTGCGGAGTTTTCCCGGATGATGCAGATCTCCACCCCCAACGCGGCGTATAAGATCGGCTCGCTGGTGCGCAAGGGCTATGTGGAAAAGATCCAGTCCACCACCGACCGCCGGGAGTATCACCTGCGGCCCACCCAGAAGTATATCGACTACTACAACATCAGCTACTCCTACCTGAGCACGGTGGTCCAGCGGGTGAACAAGCGCTTCCCCAAAGAGGACGTGAAGAAGCTGGAACAGATGCTGACCATCATCAGCAGCGAGCTGATGCCCGAGCTGAACCTGGAAAACAACCCGGAGGCTCCGGAGGAAAAGAAAACCGCGCGCTGAGCCGCACCCTTCCGGAACCCCCGGAAGCCCGTGCGCCGACCCGCGCAGCCAGACAGGACTGCCCCACAGAGATGTGGAGCAGCCCTGTTTTTTTCTGCCGGAACGGGCCGTGCGGCCAACAAAAAAAGCCCCGGAGGGCTTGCGGGACCCTCCGGGGCGAGGCAGCGGCGTGCGGACCCGCTGCCTCAGGGGATAGCGATTGGCAGGAGATTCTGGGGGAGCAACTTTTTGGGGGAATCGTCAAAGAATGTGATGCATGGCCCAAAGGGTCAGCGGGGTGGCTGCCTGGGGCCTCCTGCACAGCGGCGGGGCAGGCGGCTTTCAGGTCTGCCCCGGTCTCCACCGAAAGATAAAGGTTCAGCCGGTGATCCTTCCAGACGGCCCGCACGAACAGGGCATCCATCTGCCCCAGCGCCCCCTCCACCACCGACTCGAACCGGCTGTAACAGGCCGCTGCCGCCTCTGCCGGAAGCCGGACCCCCTGGGTCACCTCCATGGCGCACTCCACCCCGGCCAGCTCCAGGCTGCTGATGGATTCCTCCAGCGCGTACCGCAGCTCCGCCGAGGGCACATACCGGTGCTTCTGGGCCAGAAACATCAGGTTGGCCCCCCGTTTCAGGTAAGCGCCCAGCACCGCCACCTGCCCCAGCAGCTGCCGCCTGTCTGCCTCCGGGGCCGTGCGGTACCGGGTCAGAAGCTGATCCATCCGGATGATCTGGGGGGCCAGCCGACGCTGCAGCAGATCGTACAGGCGGTTCTTCTCCCGCAGGGCGTTGGTCTTGCGCTCCGCCTCGTAGTTCTGCTGTTCCAGATAGTTGCGCTCTGCCAGCTCCGTGCGGTTCTCCTTCAGGCGCTCCATGTTTTCCACCAGCTCGGTGATGTCTGTCTGCCACATCACATAGCCGCCCTGCACCGGTGCGCTGCGCAGCAGGGTGTGCTCGTCCAGCCGCACCGTGCCATGCATGGCGGCCTGCAGCTCCCGGCGGTCCACCATGCGGCCGTTCTCGGAGCAGCAGTACACATTGCCCTGCCGGTCCACCAGCTGCACCGCCAGAGAGGTGACGCGCAACAGCTCCTCATAGCCGGTGTTGGACTGGATCAGGCCGCAGCGCAGGCCCCCTTCCAGCGAAGCCGCCGTCATCAGGCAGTGAACGATGGTCATATCCCCCAGAAACTGCCTGATCAGGGGAAAATGGAAGCCGTAAAGCACCGCGTATATTCCCAGCAGCACCAGCGGAATGGCAGGCAGGGGCAGCCGCCGGAGGATCCGGGGGTTCCGGCTCTTGTGGGCGATGATCCCAAAGGCCAGCAGGATGCAGATCACGATCCACCCCACCACCAGACCGAAAAGCCAGCCGTACTGGTATTTTTCGTTCCAGGGCTGCTGCAGCCGGAACACCTGCTGGTGCAGGTCGTTGGTCAGCACCAGCTCCAGCAGCACCGCCGAGGGCAGCCATAGCATTCTGGCCCAGGCAGACAGGCGGTAGCGCTCGGATCTGTCCACCGTCAGGACCAGCTGAACGCAGAGCACCGGTATCCCCAGCATGGGGGCATAGTAGAGGTACCCCAGCATCCGATCGATCTCCGGGGGAGTGTTCAGCTGGAACCGCAGGGTGCGCACAAGGATCCAGAACAGCATCAACAGATCCACGTTCAGCAGCAGCCGCCGCACCTGCGGATGCACCGTGCGGTTGTACAGGGAGATCCCCCACCCTGCGAACAGACTCAGATACAGCAGGCTCCGGAGGATGCCGCAGGCTTCCTGCAGGCCGGCGGGCATCCCCTCCAGCGGGAGCACCCGGCACAGCCATGCCAGCAGCACCACGGTGCCCACCGCACAGCCTCTTTGAACCTGTTCTCGCTGCCTCTGTTTCATCCTGCATCCCCCGTCTTTTGTGCCGTTCCCCGGTGTTTTTTCTCCATTATATCACATCCGCGCTGTAATTTGCCAGAGAGCAGAGGGGGGGGGGGGGAATCGAAATTTTGCTCCAGAACTCCAAAACCGGGCAGTTCCACGCGGTTCCGAGTAGCTGCATAAAGCAAATACAGGACTGCCTCACAGTAATGTGGAGCAGTCCTGTTTGGTTACAGAGAAGGATCCGGGTCGTTTTCTTGCAGAATCCGTGATTCTATGCTAAAATTCTTTTCAACACAGCCATAGAGCAGAAATGCTGCCGTCAACATCGGCAGCCACAGGTTGGAGACGATGAGCAGGAATGACAAAGTGGCTGGCAGCAGGACAAAAAGTGCAGCATAACCGATGAGTGCAGCAACAGCTATCAGCGAGCATCCAAGGTTGCCCCGAAGCAGCAGAAATGCATTTTTGAGCAGCGCCGATACGGGGAGCCGCATCAGAGGGATCTGGATGGCAAGGTTCAGCGCAAAGCCCAGCAGGAAGACCATGGAGACCACCAAAAACTCGATCTGAAACACACTTTGGCTGCGGTGTACCGCCAGATTCAACCCTGCCAGATCCACAGCAAACAGCGGGCCGAATACCGCCCCGAACAAAGCAGCCGGCAGGGCGTTGTTCTTCAGAGCTTTTTTGTATTGGAAAGACCAAAAACCGGCCTCATCTCGCAGACAGCGCAAAATGGTATCCAGCAGGTTCATCCCGAAGACAGAGGCCAGAGCGCCGGTGACAGCACAAGAAAGGATCAGCGGTCCCAGGGCATTGGATGGCAGGAACAGCATGATACAGAGTCCGTAGGGCAAAGCCGCCGCCGTGGCGATCAAGCCGGAACCCAGCAACTGCCAAAAGTCCCGCACAACGATCTCCAGGATACGGGCAAGCCCTTTTTTTCGCCGCTGTCCTTCCGGGTACAAAGCGCCGGTGGCGGGGTCTTTTTTGTAGATCTCAAAATGCTTCATGTTCATTCCTCACTAAAGTACCCTGATACCGTGTTGGCATCTGTTTATATAAAACATTATAAGTCATTCGGCTGGCCGGAGCGACATCACTATATCAGGTTCGGTGTATTTTGAAGCATCTCCTGAATTTTTTCAACCCGCCATACTGCTGCGGATGATATGATGAAAAGGGGCATGATCCGTCCCCGGTTAGGAGGAATATCAGATGAATTTGCCGTTGGTATTGGAAAAGAATACAACTCCGCAGAATTGGAATACACGGCGGGAAGTGCTGCTCGCGTTGTTCCGCTCGCAGGAGTACGGCATCCGGCCGGAAGTTCCCTATGAACAGACCGAACACCTGCGGTCAGAAGAGTATCTGCCAAAATGCAAGGCCATCCGGCAGATCTGGGATGTCTGTCTGAAAACGAAGCTGGGAATCCTGGAATTCCCCGTGGTGCTGGTGCGCCCGGAGGGAACACAGAAGATCCCGGCAGTCCTGTTCCTTTGCAATCACGAAAAAACTGCCTCTCCCGGGCCGAAAATGGGGCCTGACCAGATGGAAAAACTGCTGACCAATGCCCCGGAAGCGTGGCGCAGGGAGGCCATGAATTTCTTCCGGAATATGCCAGCCGAAAGCGGCGGGCCGTCGCTCATTGATATCGAACAGGAAACGGAGCAGGAATACTGGCCTGCTGAACAGATCGTACAATCGGGCCGGGCAGCCGTGACCTTCTATGCAAGTGCATTGCAGCCCGACGATGCTGCGCAGTATCCCGGCCCACTGGCAAAGCTTTTTGGGCTCAGTGCAGATGCACTGCCTGCCGATGCATGGGGAACCCTGGACATCTGGGCCTTTGGGATGAGCTGTGTGGTAGACCTGCTGGTAAAACACCCGGGCATCGACCCGGCCCGAATCTCGGTGGGTGGTTTCTCGCGCGGCGGCAAGGCGGCGCTTTGGTGTGCGGCACAGGATGAAAGGGTCTGCGGGGTCCTCGTCAATGATTCCGGCTGCTCTGGTGCTGCCGTGTCCCGTGGCAAGCATGGTGAGACGGTGGGTTCCATCACGGCAGCATTTCCCCATTGGTTCTGCAAAAATTATCAGAAGTATGCATGGAAAGAGGAGACCCTTCCCTTCGATCAGCACCAGCTGGTGGCCTGTGTGGCACCACGGCTGTGTTACATAACCAGCGGCTCTGAGGATCGGTGGAGCGACCCTGATGCAGAGTGGAATGGTGCAAAAAGCGCCAGTTGTGCCTGGGGGCTCTTCGGGGACGCTCCTCTGCCCAGCCAGCCGCCTGCCAATGACTCGGGATACCTGACTGGGCGAATTGGATACCACCGCCGCACCGGCGGCCACGATATTACCCGATGGGATTGGGCAATGTTTCTGCGTTTTTTGGATTTTCACAATGGCTGAAGTAATTTTTTGAACATAAAAACTGAATATTTTACTCCCTGAAATCCGGCAGATTTGGTATGCTCTCAGTAGAAGAAGGTTCTGTTCTCAAAAGAGGAGGAAAGATTATGAAAAAAAAGATCAACCGGCGCGATTTTCTTAAAGTCATGGGTGTTGTTGGCATGACGGCATCTCTGGCCGCCTGTGGGGACTCCGGTTCCAGCAGCGCGGCTGCCAGCTCTACCGCTGGCGGCGATGACGGCGTGATCACCATCTCTTACTGGACCACGGACCGTCACGATCAGGCGTATCTGACTCCGCTGATCGAAGAATACAACAAGACCAACCCGGATAATATCTACATTGATTACCAGGTCTATGCCGATAACTATTCTCAGATGCTGGATCTCGCCTTCAGCACCGACACTGCACCGGATGTGTTCAAGCTCAGTGGAACGGACCCGCTGGAAGTGCAGGTGGACGAAAAGAAGATGCTGCTGGATCTCTCTCCGTATATGACGGAGGAGTACAAGGCTCGTTTCTGGGATGGCGCTTTTGTGCAGGGCATCAACTCCTGGGGCGACGGGATCTACTCCCTGCCCTTTACCGCATCTGCCTGTCGCCTGTTCTACAACCAGGATCTGCTGGATCGGGTGGGCATTTCTGCTCCTCCCAAGACCCTGAAGGAACTGGTAGATGATGCCACACTGGTGACCAAGCAGCTGAGCAGCGAAGGAATCTACGGCATTGCAGGCAACTATAAATCGGCAATGAGCGCCGTAATGCGTTCCATCGATCCGGTGGTTCAGGTCAGCGGCGGCACCTGCTATGGCTTTGACTTCAAGAACGGCAAGTACGATTTCAGCAGCTACAGAGAAGTCCTGCAGCTGTTCCGTGAAATGTACTCCACCGGTGTGGCATTCCCCGGTAGCGAGTCTCTGGACATTGACCCCCTGCGCACCCAGTTTGCGGCAGGCAACATTGCCTTCTATTTCTCCTTGAGCCATGCAGAGCCCGGCGTTTACCAGAGCCAGTTCCCCACGGATATCAACTGGAACTGCTGCCAGATCCCCAGCCTGTCCGGAAATACGGACGGTGTGCAGAACCTGTGGTTTGGCGGCTCCGATAAGGCGGTCAATGCCTCCACAAAGCACCCGGATGAAGCATGGAAGGTCATGGAATTCCTCCACAGCGATGAGGTCATGGGCCCCTATTATACAGCCGGTCTCGGCACGGTCATGATCAAGAGCGCCGTGGAAGGTGCAGAACCGCCAGTCTCCATTGAGACCATGCCGGATCTGGCCATTGGGTCAAACGATCAGAACTGGCCGATCCGCCCCGCCATTTCCATCGAGGGCGAGGATTACTCCACCGTGGCGGTTCAGTGCATTTTTGGCCTGAAGGACATTGATCAGGCCATCAGCGAGCTGAACGATCGGTACAACAACGCTTATGATAAGTCGGTTGCCGATGGGGCAAAGCGTATCATTTATCCCAACTTTACCGCAAAGAATCAGGACACTTCCGTTTGATAACAGATGCCAGCGTGCATCGGAATTTAAACTGAATTCCTCTCCCATTTGATCCATATATGTGAAGCACCAATAGAGGAACCCGGCTCCGGGTCCCTCTATTGGTGTTTCTGAGAAGAAAGAAGCTGTATGAACAATCACACGCATCATCACAATGGTTCGATCGTTCTGAAGGTCACTGCCACCATCACCGTGATCTTTCTGGTGGCCATCACTCTGAATCAGATCATCCTGAACCGCCATATCAATGACACGATCGAAGCGAATATGGAAGAAACCGTTCTGCGGACAGCGGAACAGACAGAGAACTATCTGTCTACCCGCGTTAGCGGGAGCATCGAGCGGCTGCTTTATTTTAAGGCTGAATCGGGGCTGGACAGCATTCTGGCGAATTACTTTGCAAACCCCAATGCGGCAGCCTACAGCGTGGCAATGTCCAATCTCGTTGCACCCCTATCCACAAAAAAGGTGTCCGACAGCCTGATCAGCGATCTGTATCTCTACACGGAATATGGTGCGTTTACGGATGGCAGCACCCTGCTGACTCCGGGGTTTTCACTGGAAAAAATTGCGCTGTGGTCCGAGATCCGGGAAGGAAATTCATTTCTGGAGTTCTGCACCGTCCGCAATGACGAGATCTTTCGCTCCCGGAAACGGGTGGTGCCGGTGCTCTATCGATTCAGTGTCTCCTCAGCGCAGGTGTATTCTTCCACCCGGAAGTGCATTTTAGTGGTAAATCTGGACTGTAAGGAGATTCAGGCACTGATCCGAAAAATCATTCCCGAAACGGAATCGGCGATCCTTGTGCTGGATCAGGAAGGCAACCCCGTGACCTGTGTGAATGCCGCAGCGGAAGAACTGATGAGAGAACCGGAGCTACTGAGTCGGCTGACCGCCGCAGAAAATACAGTTCTGGACGTTCGATTGGACGGAAAAAGGTATTACGGTGTCGCCCGCAAGGTATCGGTAACACCGTGGACCATCGTGTGTCTGCAGGCATCTACCACCGCACGGGAGGAATCCCGCTCCTATCTGCAGTTGCTGCTTGTGGAGGGCGGGACACTGATCATGGTAACTGGGATGGTGTGCCTGCTGATGCTCCATTGGTTCACGGCCCCCTTGCGGGAGTTGATCAAGTGCCAAAATGTGAGGCAGGAGTTCTGCTACGAAGGCAACGACGAGATCGCATTGCTGACAAAGAGCTACAACCAGATGCTCCTGAGCAGCAATGAGATGCTGGATCGGGAGAAGCAATACAGCCACCAGCTCGAGGAAAAAAATGATGCCATCGAACTGGAGCAGCGGCTGAAACGCCGGGCAGAGCTGCAGGCTTTGCAGGCCCAGATCAACCCGCATTTTTTGTATAACACGCTGGACTCCATCCGTTGGAAGGCAGAGGCCGCAGGCGCGGAAGACATCAGCAGGATGGTGCGTGATCTGGCAAATTTTTTCCGCATCGGTCTCAGCCGAGGGCGGGAGATCATTCCGCTGGAGCAAGAGATCTGCCATGTGCGCAGTTATCTGGACATCCAGAAGATGCGGTATGGCGATCGGTTGGATTATCAGATCCAGATCCCGGAGGAACTGAAAAAACTCTACACGGTCAAGCTGCTGATCCAGCCTCTGGCGGAGAATTCTATTTATCACGGGATCAAGGAGTCGGATCGGAAAGGCACCATTCTTATTACAGCAGGCGAAGAAACCGGAGGATTCTACCTCTGTGTCCGTGATGACGGGCTGGGAATCTCGCAAGAGACACTGACGATCCTGAATGCAGATCTGAAGCGGGGCGTAACGGTCAGCGATGGTGGTTACGGCATCTTCAATGTCAACGAGCGGGTCAGGCTCTATTTTGGCCCCGATTATGGCTTGGAGCTCAGGAGTTGTGCAGGAGAATGGACAGAGGCAGTCATTCATCTGCCAAAGTATTTTCCGGAAAGGACGGAGTGGGATGTTTCAGATTTTGATCGCAGATGATGAACCGAATATCCGGGAGGGGGTAAGGCAGTTTATTACCAGACGCTGCCCGGAGTGGCAGGTGGTAGGGGCGGCTCGCGACGGCAGGGAAGCCTTGGAAATGGCAGAACGATTTTTGCCGGACTGCATTATGACCGACATCACCATGCCCCATGTGAACGGATTGGAGTTTCTGGAAAAGATTAAGGGGGAACTTCCGGATGCAAAACTCCTGATCCTGAGCGGCTATGATGATTTTGAATACGCCGTGCAGGGAATGCGGCTGGGCGTATCAGATTATCTGTTAAAGCCGCTGGACACAGAACTTCTGATCCAACGGCTGGATGCCTTTGCAGCAGAGTTGACCCAGCGGCAACAACAGTGGCAGGATCGGGTAGAGCAGATGCAGCAGCGGCTGGATCAGGAACAGAAGATCCGGGAGCTTATGTGGCGGGCCAGTGCAGGGGAGCTTGCTTCAGAAGAAATGAAAGAGTTACAACAGTTCTGCATCGGAAGCGACCGTTATCTGGCCGCACTGTTTCAGGGCGGCCCCGAGATACGGCAGGAACTGCCCGCACTGTTGAACCAGCGCTTTGAGAAAAAGCTGGATGCTTATGTTCTGAACCATTCTGTGGAAGGAATGTCTTTCATTGTGTTCTCCATCCACCGGGAGGTGACCAATGCCGCGGCGGCGCTTTTGCTGACCCGTGAACTGACGGCTGTGGTGGTGGCGATCCGGCGCAAATGGAATCAAACGGTCCACTTTTTTCTGGGAGGGATCAAGGACAATATCTACAAGCTGGAAAAATCCGGGCACGAGGCAAAAGAAGCAGCGGAGTATTCTTTCTATGAAATGGCTCCGCCGGTGCGCACCATCTCTGATGTACTGCTGACGCGGGTAACAGCCTGCCCCGAGATCGACCCCCATCTGACAGAGCAGGTGGCACAGGCGGTGGCCGGAGGAGATGCGGAGACCATTGCAGGTGCAGTAGACGGAGTTCTGAGTTGGTTCTACCCCCATGGAGTAGTGGATGCAGCATACATCAAAATGGCAGTTCTGGACATGTGCCTTTCCGTACTGAAGAAGCGCCGGGGACAAAACCCCATCACCTATGTGGAATACAAGGCCTGCCATCAGGAGATCATGGAGGCCAGGACCCTGGAGGAATTGCAGGAATGCTTTAAAAATCTTCTTCTCCTGTACCGTGCCGCAGAAGAGAAAAAGAATCCCGGGCAGGAACTGGTGTCCCGGATCGATGAGATCATGGGAGAACATCTGAGCGATCTGCAGTTTTCGCTGGATGATGTAGCAGCGGAATTGTACATCAGCCCCAATTACCTGCGGCAGCTGTTCAAGCAGGCTTCCGGGCAGACCTTCACCGAACACCTGACCGAAATGCGAATGAAGGAGGCACAACGGCTTTTGGACGACGAAAGCCTGAAGATCTATGAGGTAGCAGAGCGCACCGGCTATGCGGATTCCCGGTATTTCTCCGTCTGTTACAAAAAATACTGGCATATTACCCCCACTGATTATCGCCGCACCCTGCAGGAAAGCGGCTGAGCGGGAATATGCAGAAGCAGATACAAGAATCGGAATTTTTTCAACATAATCGGGTATCCATTTCTCTACGTTTCAAAAAAATCACCGTATACTTATAATCAGAAATGCCTTCAGATAATCGTTAGGAGGAAACACTATGGAAACGAGGAAAAAAAGCCTTGGGAGAAGGATCCGGGAGGAGAAGACATCCTATTTGATGCTTCTGCCCAACCTGATCATGTTTGTTGTTTTCACCATCTACCCCATCCTGTGGACAATACGGTACTGTATGTTTGACTACAAGGGCTACGGCACCCCAAAATTTGTAGGCTTTGCAAATTTTGCCCGCATTGCCCGGGACACTGTGTTCAAGACAGCCATCGTGAACACCTTCGTTTATGTGGGAGGCAAACTGCTGCTGACGCTGCCCATTGCATTTATGCTGGCGTTCCTGCTGAGCAAAAACACCCGGCTCAACGCCACCGGACAATCCATTATCTTTACCCCGACCATTATGTCCAGCGCTGTTATGGCGTTGATCTTCTATCTGCTGTTCAACACTTACAACGGCGAGATCAACCGCTTCCTGACGTGGCTGGGTATTATCGATGAAAATGTCAACTGGCTCGGTGTAAAGTACGCCATGCTGACTTGTATCATCATTGCTGCATGGGGCGGTATCGGCAACTACATGGTTTATTTCATTGCAGGCCTCACCGGTATTTCTACAGAGGTATATGAGAGTGCAAAACTGGATGGTGCGAATGCAGCCCAGATCCTGTTCCGCATTACCATCCCTCTGCTGGCCCCCGTCATGAAGATGATCCTGATGTTGGCGCTGGTGATTTCCTTTATGGATTATCAGAGTATCATGGTTCTGACTGAAGGCGGACCCATGAATCAGACCAACGTGATGTTCTTGTATATCTATCAGCTGTTCTTCCCCATCACCGCAGGTTCCTCTGTGGTGCAGGAGTTTGGCTATGGCGCAGCCTGCAGTTTGGTGGCAGCGCTGATCATCGGTGGTGTCACTGGCCTGTATCTGATTCTCGCCAAGCGGCTAGACGCAGTGACCGGTGAATAAGGAGGAACGGAAGATGGCACGGAAAAAATTAAAATGGTCGGATATGCGCCCCTCGGAAAAAAGAGATCATGTGATTTACCTGATCGGCCAGATCCTGAAATGGCTGTTTGTAGGTTCCATGTGTATCTTTACCCTTTATCCGGTGGTCTACACTCTGCTGGGCTCCTTCAAGACCAACGCAGAATTGACATTGGGCGGAAATTTCTTGCCGGAGAACTGGCAGTTCAACAACTATGTTTATGCTTTCCAGAAATTGGACTTCGGCAAGTATTTCCTGAACAGCGTGGTGCTGGCACTGCTGACGGTGGTGTTTACACTGATCACCTCTTCCATGGCGGCCTATGTGATCAGCCGCCGAGATTTTGTGGGCAAAAAGCTGATCTCTACGGCATATCTGCTCAGTATGTTCATCTCGGTTGGTTCGGTGGCGCTGTATCCTCTGTATACTCTCATGAGCCGGCTGGGACTGACCAAGAATATGGTGGGTCTGGCACTGATGCTTACCGGCGGCCAGGCGGCTAACATTTTTATGATCTCCGGCTTCATCAATGGAGTGCCCAAAGATCTGGACGAGGCTGCCACGATCGATGGCGCTGGCCCCTTCCGCATCTTCTGGCAGATCATCGTTCCGGCCATCAAACCCATTTTGGGAGTGATCGCGCTGTTTGCCTTCCGCCAGGCCTGGAATGAGTTTGTTACGGCACAGGTGTTCACTATGGCCAATCCCGGCCTCAAGACCCTGAGCGTTGCTGTTGCAAATCTGCGCTACTCCGCCAACGCTGCTGCTGAGTGGCATATCATGACAGCGGGTGCTTCCATTGCACTGCTTCCTATCCTTCTGGTTTATCTGGCCGCAAACCGCCAATTCATTGCCGGATTGACGGCCGGTGCAGTCAAGGGCTGAATCAACACATACACGAAAGGAGTCTGTTTTGTCTATGTATCGACATGAGATCACCGAAATCGCGCCCCATACATGGTGCCTGAGTGAATTTCGTCTGGTGAACGCTTTCCTCATTGAGGGTGAAGAGAAAGCCGCGCTGGTGGATACCGGCTGCGGTATCGGCGACCTCGCTGGGGAAGTGCGTGCACTGACGGATAAGCCTCTGATCATTCTGCTGACGCATACACACTTTGACCATGACGGCGGTGTCTTTGAGTTTCCCGGCGTTCCAGTTTATGTGAATCCGCTGGATGGGGAGCATGCCGAAGAAGATCACAAGAATATGGAAAAGCTCATGGGCACCACAGATTACAACAAGATGCGCAGGTTCTATATTCAGTCTCGTGGGCCTATTCGCTGCCCGGATCTGGATCAGGAAGAACTGCTGAAATTGGTACCCAACCATCCCACTGAGGGCAGCTATCCCTGGCACCCTGTTAATGACGGAGATGTGATTGATCTGGGTGGTCGAACCATCAAAGCGATTCTCACACCTGGCCACACCCCCGGCAGTACCTGCTTCCTGGATGCAGAAAATCATATCCTTTTCAGCGGAGATTGCGCGAATATCTCGATCATTCTGGAGCGTCAGCCTGAAAATGATATGCGGCTGGTGGATATCTGCAATCACACGATGACAAAGCTCTGGAATCAGGAAAGTTCTTTTGAACAGCTGGCCGTGGGACACGATGCAGTGACTTTGGATAAGCAGATCGTTCGGGATTATCGGGATCTGTCTGCGGGGCTTCTGGATGGCAGCATTACCGGAAAGTACGAGGAGACCGGGTTCCGTAAGGGCGATGTTGCACGTCTGGGCATGGCAGAACTGTGGTACCAATGTGACGCTTAAATTTACGATTGCACGAACATGATATGGGGCTGTTGCAAAATAGTCCAAACGAAAAATGAGATAGCCTTTCCCGAAAGGGGGTGCCTATCTCATTTTTGTTGTAATCGAAATTTTGCTGCCTGTAGCATTTGTCCAGTCTGCAGGCAGCTCCGGCCGTAATCTGAAACAAACGAGGGAGCTCGCTGTCAGTCAAAACCAGTCGGCATAGCCCATGCGGACCAGATTGTCATGGCTGATCTTCAGGCTTTCATAGGGGTCACGACCATAGGTGTCATCCTGCTCGATCAGGAAGTATCGCTGCCGCCATCCAGACCGGCTTGTATGCAGGCAGAGATGGGCAGACTGGACCACCAGCAAAGCCCTCGCACTGTTGCGTGAAAAACGAGCGTCTGCGATCCGCCAATACCTGAAATACCGTCTGCACTATCTGAAAGCCGCCATGGGGTGATAAAATGGCCTATCTGAAATTGATGGACCTGCCCGATTGCAATGCGTGGAAAATCGTCAAACGTACCAACGCCTGCCTGATGGAAGATCCCTGTCATTGAATGTCCGCTCAGCTAGCGCTATAATAAAAGAAAACGGTAAGGAAGTGCACCTATGCTCTACCCCGGTCTGTACGAACAGGTCATCAATAACGCACTGAACCGCGAGCTCGCAGATATCCCGGAAGCCCGCAAGTCCACTGCGCCCATCGACACAGCGGAGGCTGCCAAGGTACTGGCGCAGTATCTGACCGACGTGGTACAAAAGGGTCTTGAGAACGTGCAGGACAACGGCGGCGGCATCGAGGCGCAGATCCAGCTGGCAAACCAGATCGTGACCACCATCCAGAACACCACACAGGAAGCTGACTTTGCCGCGCTCAGTGTTGACCAGCGGGCAGAGCAGCTTCTTGCGCTTTTGCAGCAGAACGACCCGCGCCTTGCTACAGGAAAAAGCGCAAAAGACCTTGACCGCCCGGAGACCTCCATTGCGCAAAGTTCCTTGTTTACCGGTGCTATCCATGAGCCGCAGATGTACACGGAGCTGAAAAAGGAGATTGTCTCCGCCGACCGCATTGATATGCTGGTCTCCTTTATCAAGTGGAGCGGCTTGCGCCTCATCATGGACGAACTGCGGCAGTTTGCGCAAAACGGCGGTGAGTTGCGCATCATCACCACCTCTTATATGGGCGCTACGGACGTAAAAGCCATTGAAGAGCTGCGCGCGCTGCCCAATACGAAGATCAAGGTCAGCTATGACACCAAGCGTACCCGGCTCCACGCAAAGACCTATGTGTTTTACCGGGACACCGGCTTTACCACAGCGTATGTTGGTTCCTCCAACCTGTCCAATGCGGCAATTTCCAGCGGTCTGGAATGGAACGTCAAGGTGACCCGAAAGGACCTGCCGGAGACCATCGAAAAGATCGCAGCCACCTTTGAAAGCTACTGGAATTCCAGCGAGTTTGAATATTACGATGAAGGGCAGCGGGAACGGCTGACCCGCGCCCTGAAGGCTGAAAAATACAGCGAGACCGACCACAGCGGAATCTACACCCTGGATATTCTGCCCTATTCCTACCAGCAGGAAATCCTGGACCGGCTGGATGCCGAGCGCACCGTTCGGGGGTATAATCGCAACTTGGTGGTCGCCGCTACCGGCACCGGCAAAACTGTGATCTCCGCACTGGATTACAAGCGCTTCTGCAAACAGCATCCGGGGCAGCCCTGCCGTCTGCTGTTTGTGGCACACCGGGAGGAAATCCTGAAGCAGAGCCTGTACACCTTCCGGGCGGTGCTGAAGGATGCCAATTTCGGCGAGCTGTATGTGGGCAGCCACAAAGCCGACAGCATCGACCATCTGTTTGTTTCCATCCAGACCTTCAATTCTCAGGAGCTTGCCGCCAAAACGGCAGCAGATTTTTACGATTACATCGTTGTGGACGAGTTCCATCATGCAGCTGCACCCACTTATCAGAAGCTGTTGGAATATTACCAGCCGAAGATCCTGCTTGGACTGACCGCTACCCCGGAACGTATGGACGGCAAAAGCGTTCTGGACTATTTCGGCGGGCGCATTGCCGCCGAGATCCGTCTGCCGGAAGCGATCGACCGGAAACTGCTCTGTCCCTTCCAATATTTCGGTGTCACCGACACCGCAGATCTGAGCAGCCTGAAATGGCGTACCGGCGGCTACGATAAAAACGAGTTGTCCAACCTGTACACCCTCAGTGGCATGGTGGCGGAGCGCCGCGCTGACCTTGTGGTAAACTCCATCCTGAAATATGTCACCGATATCGACGAGGTAAAGGGTTTGGGCTTCTGCGTTTCCATCGCCCATGCCCAATTTATGGCACGCTACTTTAATACCCATGGCATCCCGTCTATGGCACTGACCGGCGACTCTCCTGACGAGGAGCGCAACGCCGCCAAACAGCGGCTGGTTTCCGGGGAGCTCCGATTCCTCTTTGTGGTGGACATTTACAACGAGGGCGTGGATATCCCCGAGGTGAACACCGTTCTGTTCCTGCGTCCTACCGAGTCGCTGACTGTGTTTTTGCAGCAGCTGGGGCGCGGTCTGCGTCTAGCAGAAAACAAGGATTGCCTGACCGTTCTGGATTTCATCGGGCAGGCCAACAAAAAGTATAATTTTGAGGAGAAATTCTCAGCACTGCTCTCCAACACCACCCGCAGCGTCAGCCGGGAGCTCAAAGAGGGCTTTGTCTCTGCGCCTAAGGGCTGCTACATTCAGCTGGAGAAAATTGCCGCAAAATATGTGCTGGATAATATCAGCGCCTCCTATGACCGCACCTCTGGGCTTGTGGCGCGGGCGGCTGCCTTTACCGAGGATACTGGTCTGCCCCTGACACTTGGGAACTTTCTCGACTACTACCATCTTGACCCGCGTGCGATTTACAGCAAAAAGGTCTGCTTCAGCAGGCTGTGCGTCCGCGCAGGGGCGGCATCTGATTTTGCAGAACCTTTGGAAGAAACCGTAACCAAAGCCCTTGCCCGCTTTGCGGTCATCGATTCCCGCAGGTGGATTCGTTTTTTGCTGGGGCTTCTGCCAAAATTGGATAACACCGACTTTGCGGCTCTATCGCCAGTAGAGAAACGGATGCTGCAAATGTTCTATGTGACCCTCTGGGGCAAGACCGCAGAAAGCTGGGAGGATGAAGAAGTTCTCGATAACCTGTATGCTCTCTCAGACAGTCCCGTTTTGCTGGGGGAGCTGCAGGCACTTTTGCAGTATCAATATGACCGCATTGATTTTATTGACGAGCCGGTAGATGTGGGCTTTGATTGTCCGCTGGACCTGCGCTGCACCTATACCCGCGACCAGCTGCTGGTAGCACTGGACTTTTTGAAGCCCACCACTGTCCGCGAGGGCGTGAAGTGGCTGCCGGAAAAGCAGCTGGACGTATTCTTTGTGACCCTGAACAAAGCGGACAAGGATTACTCTCCCACCACCATGTACAAGGATTATTCCATTAATGAAAGCCTGTTCCACTGGCAGAGCCAGAGCACCACCGCCGAAAACTCTGCCACCGGGCAGCGCTACATCCATCACCGGGAAAAAGGAAGCCGTGTGCTGTTATTCGTGCGTGAGTTCAAGGCAGATGCCCGTTTTGGCGGTGCAGGAGCGTATACCTATCTGGGCACGGTGAACTATGTGAAGCATGAGGGCTCCCGTCCCATGAATATCACATGGAAGCTGGACCGCCCGATTCCTGCAAAGTTCCTCAAAAAGACCAACAAATTGATCGTGGGGTAACATACTATGGACGATATGCTGGCTCGCACCATAATTGAAAC